>CAJHYB010000157.1_pt1 | contig 28143 bp, 22 predicted proteins | sample 9198631 | NCBI WGS metagenome assembly CAJHYB01 (sample SAMEA7708354, study PRJEB35096) | sediment metagenome | biome: marine neritic benthic zone biome [ENVO:01000025]; feature: sediment [ENVO:00002007]; material: shallow marine sediment [ENVO:03000034] sea grass bed [ENVO_01000059] ... | reverse complement strand
GTTTCGGACGCCAGAATCTTCGACGCCGGAATCCCGAGAGTTGGCCTCGCGTATGAACGTGTTGCTTCTTGATTCAGTTGGGGGGCGAGCGTTGCTCGTGGGTGAACACGCTTCGCAGGCCACTGAAGGGAAAGCCGGAGAGGGACGAATCGCAGGCCTGATGCGGGGCGTTCGGGCAGCCTACAGCAAGCTCGAGGAAAAGCTCAGCTACTACGAAAAGCTCTGTTCCGATCTCAAGAGCACGCAGGATGTGCGCATCGTCCATTGCCGTGCAACCCCGGTCGATCTTGCGAAAACGTCAATGCGGAGCTTCCTGAAGAGGCGCTATCGTATACACTCGACCTGGTTCTGGGTGGACTTGGTTCTTGCGGCTCTCGGGGCGATACTGATGCCGTTGCCCGGCCCCAACCTCTTCTTCTTTTACCCGGCCGCACGGGCCTTTGGTCATTATCACGCGAAGGCGGGGGCTGCGTCAGCTCTGAGGTCGTCCTGGACCTTCCATCAGGATCCCGATATGGATCGTGTTCAGGCCCATCTGATAGCTTTGGAACTGGTCAGGACCGAGATCGAGGCGCTTGAGCGGTCATACGGTATCGTGCAGCTCGGCAAACGTCTCGAGAAGCTGAGGTATCGATGAAAGTCAATGTTGATTTTCTGCGCAGAGTCACGATCTTCGCTGAATTGGGCGAGGAAGAACTTGAAGCCGTATCAAATCGATTCTTGGAACGGCACTACAAGCGCAACGAGATCGTGTTCTTCGAAGAGGACACCGGTCAGTACATGTACATCGTCAAGGATGGCCGGGTCAAAGTCTCGAGGCTGCTTCCGAACGGAAAAGAGATGATTCTCGCTTTCCACGAGAAAGGAGAATACTTCGGAGAGATGGCGCTCATCGATGGTGGAACCACTCCGGCTACCGTCACCGCAGTCGTGAACACGACGATTCTCAGCCTTGGGGCGAGCAGTTTTCTGCAACTCCTGCAGGAGAACCCAAAGGTCAACGAGAGTCTCCTCAAGATGCTCTGCAGCCGCTGTCGGGACGCATGGTCTCAAATCGAGGTCCTGACATTCCATAACGCCGACTCTCGAATCCGAACGGCCTTGTATCAGCTGAGCCAGAAGCGGGGCGTCGAGACCGATCGAGGAACGTTGATCAGTCTCCAGCTCACCCATAAAGAGTTGGCGGACATGGCCGGAATATCCCGCGAGACTGCAACGCGTGTACTGAGCCAGCTCCAGCATGAAGGCAGCCTGCGAGTCGAGTCGCGGCACTTTCTGATCGGCGACCCTCAGGGTCTTGTAGACGTGCTGCTCCTCGAATAAGACTCGACCACCAGGCGAATCCTATCCTCCCAAGCAGGGCACCCGCCCTATCGACTACCTCTCGAGAGGGTTCTCGTTCCTTTCTGCAGAATCGCCGTTTGTGTGATCACCGTCACAGATTTTTCCTTGGAATCAGGCGACGATTGTGGCCGTTAGCCATAAGCAGAGAGGCAACCATGCAGAATCAAGAAAAGCGGCGCCGTGCTGGCGGGAAGCGAGGCTTTACCGTCATCGAGGTGGTCACGGTGTTCGCCCTCGTCGCCGTCCTGGCTGTTGTAGCGGTTCCCGTGATTCAACCGGTCCTTCGCCAGGTTCGGCTGGACAGCGGAGCGGACGTCGTGACGATGGAACTGCGTCGAGCGAGGCAGGCCGCTGTTGATCAGCGGCGGGTCTATCGCATTTTCTTTCTGAACGAAACGGTTCGCCTGGATCGCTTAGAGATCGAGGGAAACTGGACTCGCGTGAGCGACATCTTTCTCCCGCAAGGTGTCGAGTTCTCGGTTCCGGACGGAGGGGCGATGCCGGCAGAGCAGACTCCCGACGGACTGGGAGCTTCCGGGAGTATCGACTTCAACGGAAACGACTGGGTCCTTTTCCAGCCCGACGGTTCCGCAAGAGACGGGATCGGACGGTTGGCCAATGGAATTGTGTACCTGACACAGACGGATGACCCGAGCCTGGGTCGCGCCGTGACGCTCTTCGGGGCGACCGGACGTGTCAGGCCCTGGAGACTCACCGAAGGTGAAGGCGAGGCTATGGTATGGCAGTGAGGACACGATTTCGAAAACATCCCCGCAAGAATCGCTCTCGAGCTCGCTCCCAACAGGGGTTCGGGCTGATTGAGGTCATGCTGGCGATGCTGGTTTCCATGGTGGGACTCGTCACCCTGCTGGCCCTCTTCGCGCAGGCGATTGCGACGACACAGGTTGCCCAGCTCAACATGATCGCGCGGCAAAAGGCGAGGGAATCGCTTGAGAGCATTTTCTCAGCCAGAAACACACACCAGATCACGTTCGACATGATCCAGAGCGTTGGAGACGGCGGCGTCTTCCTCGAAGGTTACCAGCCGCTTCTATTGCCCAACCCTGAGGGCGGCAGCGGGGATGGGCTGATCGGCACCGCAGATGATGGATCAATCGAGGAGATGATCCTGCCAGGTCCGGACGGTTATATGGGGACCGAAGACGACAAGATCGTGGTGCTCGATCAATTCGAACGGCAGATCGAGATCCTGCCGATCCTGATGCAGGGTGGAGATCCGAATCCGGACATCAGGGAGTTGAGGATCACGGTTCGCTACCGAACGCCGATCGGCGCACTCCGCACCTACACGGTCGGATCGTATGTTTCCCGCTTCCGCTAGAGGACATCCTTATGAAGTTCACAGGGTCAAACCGGGGATTCAGTCTCGTCGAGATGCTCATAGCGGCAGCCGGGTCCATCGTGCTCTTGGTGTCGCTCGTTTCCGTGATGCGCTCTGCGGCGGACATCAGTGACATGGTCGGCCAGCGCGCCGAGATGCAACAAAACGTGCGCGTGGCCCTGAACCTGATCGCCACTGATCTGAGGCAGGCCGGAGCCGGCATGCCGAGGGGCGGCGTTGCGCTGCCTGCCGGAGGCGGTGCTGAAGAAGCACGGCGCGGCTGCGACGACCAGGGATGCTATTTCTTCGACAACGCTTTTCCAAATTCGAGGCTCTATTCCGTCACCCCTGGAAACGAGATCGGCACCTACGTGGACGGAAAGCTGACGGACTGTGTGACCCTGGTCTATCGGGATCCGGCGCTCAACCTTGATGCGTACCAGCTCGTCGAGATTGCCGAGGACGGTACCTCGATCGAATTCAATCCTCTGACCGACATGGGTGACGAAGGATCAGAGGTCCGGTCCGGAGACATTCTGGTGCTCACCAACATGTTCGGAAGTGCTGCGGGCGTTGTGACCGGAGTCAATGGGCTGACCGTCGAGTTCGACGACAACGATCCTCTTGGATTCAACCAGCCCGATGCCCCTTTCGGGAACATCGCCAGGCTCGCGGACGAAGAAGGTGTCTATCCGCCGACCGTGGTCTACAGGGTCACCGTCGTCAGCTACTTCATCGATGCCACGAATTGGGAGAACCCGATCCTGATGAGACAGGTGAGTGCCCACCCGCCGACTGCGGTTGCGGAGCACGTCATGGATCTCCAGTTCACATTCGACATCTTTGACGACGAGTCCGAGGTGGCCGTAGCAGACCTGGATGATGCCGGCGGTCTCCCGAACCAGATTCGGAAGATGAATATCCACGTGTCGAGCCGCTCACCGAAGAAGACGATCTTCCGTGGCAAGCAGCAATATGTTTCCCTCCGGACCTCGGTCAGCGGGCGAAATCTTGCCTTCCGCGACCGATATGAATGATGGCGCTTCGAGGAAGCCGAAGGGCCGCCCTTGACCTGGGCGAGGACGTAACAATGAAATTCACGACAAATCGAGAATCTGGTTTCGCATTGCCGGCCGCTCTGCTCTTGCTGCTCGTCATGTCTGCCATCGCGATCGGGATGATCCACATGGTGCAGACGGAGATTCGGGTCACCGGTTCCGACCTCGACTCCACCGAGGCGTTCTACGCCACGGAAGCGGGGATGGAAAAGATGATGGCGGATCTGAGCGCCTTGTATATAGCGAGACAGGCTCCGACCGTCGGCGAGATTGAAGGCTTGAGTGCCCTGGCCCCCGATCTGTATGGAATTCGGTATCCCGAGTACGCGTTCACGGTGCCGTCAGACGATGGCGTACCGATCGCAGAAGTCCGTACGATCAGTACCGGGCAATCCGAAGGTCTCGTCGCCAGCATCATTCCGATGGAGCTGACCGTGACCGGAAAGGGCCCTGGAAACTCGGAAACAAAGATGATCCGGGACATCGAAGTCGCCCTGATTCCGGTGTTTCAATTCGGAATCTTTTCGAGTACGGATCTCAGCTACTTTCCAGGTCCCGGGTTTGAGTTCGGCGGCCGCGTCCACACGAACGGTGACCTCTATCTGGCCACAAGCGCGGGCAGCGGTCTGATCTTCCAGAACAAGATCAGCGCAGCCGGCGAGATCATCCGGGCCGAACTGGCGAACGGATATGTGACGATCGGTTCCAATCGAGACAAGCCTGTCTGGGTGCCTCGCGTCCCGAATGGATGCGGTCCTGAAAAGACGGCCGCCACCTGCCGTGACCTTCAGGAATGGGAAGGAAGCAAACTGGAAGGCCCCGATAGCGGGGAGAACCCCGACTGGCACAACCTGTCGGTTTCGACCTACAACGGCCTCGTCGTCAGCAAGTCGACTGGTGGCAAGGCGCTCGACCTTCCGTTTGTTGCGGAAGGAGCCGCGGAGATCGAGATCATCAAGAGGCCGCCCGTCGATGAGATCGACGGGTCAATCGTGGCACGATCCCGCCTGGCCAACCAGGCACAGATCAAGATCCTGCTCAATGACGATGAAGGCGACCTCCCAGGAGGAGTCGGCGTGGAACTGGCCAACGTCGGTCCCTACCTCGACGGTGGAATCTATGGGGCCACCGATACGGCATTCGCTGAGGGTGACCCGAGTGACTCAGGGCAGATCGCCCCTCCGGGAGTCTCTTCCGGGACTCCATGGCCACTGATAGGTGGGTTCATGCAGGTCCTTTCGGTGGCCTCGGACGGTACCGAAAGCGACGTGACGAGCGAGTGGCTCGACCAGGGAATCTCGCGAGAGAATCCAGATGCGATTCTGAAGTTCCAGACGTTGCGCTACAGTGGCGACACCGGAGATCCGCAGTACAGTCCGACTGCCACAAACATGCGCACTCCCAAGCGGTTCTTCCCCATCAACCTCTACGACACGCGTGAAGGTGAACTTCGGGACGTGGCTCAATCCGGCGATAGCTGCGCGATCGGAGGCGTGATCAACGTTATCGAACTGGACGTCGAGAACCTGAAGAGATGGCTGTCAGGAGAGATCGGCGTCACTGGTCCGAATGTCGACTTTGCTTCATTGAACGGCTACGTGCTCTATTTCTCGGACCGTCGAGGGATGCTCGAAGATACAGGTGAGTATGGCTTTGAGGACGTCGTCAACCCGTCTGATACCGGTGGGGCGCCGAATGGCATGTTGGACGAGCCGGAAGATGTGAATCTGGATTCCGAACTTCAGTTGCACGGTGCAGACAATCTGGGTGACGCGTTCGACGTTGAAAACGGAGATCCCACAATTCGCATCTCCTGTGCCGAAGAAGGCCGGAAGAATCGGGTCAGTGGGGCACGGCATGCCCTCAAACTCGTGAACGGTGGGCTCGGAAACCTCCCGACACGTCCTGACGGTAATGGTGGATTCACGGTCGCCAGCGAGAATGCCGTTTACATCATGGGCGATTACAATGCGGATGGCGGTTGGGGGGGCGGACACGCTCCGGCTGCCGTGATCGCCGACGCAGCGACGCTGCTGTCCCAGGACTGGGAGGACTGGAGAAGCCTCAAGTATCCTACGAGCAAGAACGATCGACAGGCCTCGACCAGTTGGTACCGCGTAGCGATTGCCGCCGGCAAGAACATGAATTTCGACCGACCAGGCTACGGAGCTTCCGACTGGGGAACAGACGGCGGGACACACAACTTCCTGCGCTATCTCGAAAGATGGAGCGGTCGGACTTTGAACTATCGTGGATCGCTGGTGAGTTTCTATTACTCGCAGCAGGCGGTCGGAATTTACAAGTGCTGCTCGACAGTCTATTCACCTCCGACGCGTGCCTACAAGTTCGACACGGAGTTTCTGAACCCGTCGCTGCTTCCGCCGGGAACGCCTCAGTTCCGTGACCTCGTCAACCTCGGAGTCCACCAGGTCTTCACGCCCTACTAGGGAGAGACTGGGCCCGCGGCCGGTGATCAGCCGTGGTCAGTAATCAGTGGTCGGTTTTCAGCTGCTGTTTCCGGCCACTGGACTGATCACTGATCCCCGGTCAGCGACCGGTCGCTGACCCCCCGGCCGCGGCAACTCCAGCAGCGTCGCAGGACCGGCCGGCCCCTATATCCCTTTTTTTCCCTGCAGGATCTGCTCGATCTGGACGCCCATGTAAGGGTGGTAGCCGCGAAGCAGGTAGAGGATCGTTCCTTCCTTGTCGACCAGAATCGATGTCGGGAACCCATAGACTTCGTAACGACTCATCACACTCTTTTCCGAATCGTAGAGCACGGGAAAGGGAAGGGGGTTGTCCGCTAGAAACCGGTCCAGGGTCGTCCGATCATCATCCTCGTTGACAGACAGAATCGAAAAACCGTCGTATCGGTACTTCTCGTAGAGCTGTTCCAGGACGGGCATCTCGATCAAGCACGGGCCGCACCAGGTGGCCCAGAAGTTGATCAGAACGATGTCGTTCTCTGCGAGGCTCTCCCGAAGTTCCAGCGGACCTTTGTTGACCTCTGCGAGAACGAAATTCGGAGCTCTTCCTCCGACCTCGAGAGGGCCGCTGTCGGCCAGTCCGGAATACCCGAAATCGCCTCCCGAGAAGCAACCGAGGGAAGAGCCCACTAAGAGCATCGCTACGAGACGGGCAGAGTTTGCGACTTTTCCAGTTTTCATCCAAATCCTCGTGAGGATTCTACAGCAACCCGAAGTTCCCGAGATGACACCTCGGTGGACCATTCGGCAGGGCACAAGGGCGGATGCCGGAAACTCCGGCAGCGGCAGGTTTACTCCCGAGACCCTGGAGTGAGTTCGAGTGTGACTCGACGACCTTCTCGGACGACGATGACCTTGACGGGTTCGCCGATCTTCAAGGTGTCGATCGCGTACGTATAGTCGTAAATGTTCTCGATCTTCCGACCGGCCAACTCGACGATGATGTCGCCACCTTTGATGCCAGCTTCGTCGGCAGGTCCGCCCTTCGCCACGCCCGATAGTTTCAAGCCCGTCACCTCGCCCTGGGCATAGTCTGGAATCGTCCCCAGATAGACACGCAGTCCCGATCGCTCGCCCATCTCCTTGGGTTTTTCCATGGCGACATAGTCAGGAGGATCTTCTCTGGTGACGAGATCCCGGGCGACGAGGGACATGAACCGGGCGACTTGCTGCGACCCTTCGTAGTTCAATGTCCCGGGTCGATCGCGGGGTGAATGGTATTCCTCGTGAGAGCCGGTGAACGCGCTCAGGATGGGCACCTTCTTGAGGTAGAAGGAAGTGGCGTCCGTCGGGAGATAGGAATCGTTCTGAGTTGTGATCGCCAGGCCGACAGGCGCGTTTCGGCGCTCGATGATCCCCGGCCAGACGGAACTCGATCCGACTCCCTGGAGGACGAGCTTCTCACGCAAGCGCCCGACCATGTCCATGTTGAGGTAGGCGGCGAGGGCCGGCTTCAAATCCAAAGCGTCGCTCTCCCCCGGGAAGTTGTTGGTATAGTGATTCGAGCCCAACAGCCCCAGTTCTTCCCCGGACCAGGCGGCGAAGATAACGTTCCGTTTCAGGGTCAATCTTCCCCGCTTGCTCTGATCGACCATGTATTCGGCGATCTCCAGCAGTGCCGCGGTTCCGGATGCATTGTCGTCGGCTCCGAAGTGGATCTGGCCGGACTCCTCCTTGCTTGCGCGAGAGCTTGAGGTGCCGCCTCGTCCCAGATGGTCCAGGTGGGCCCCAACGACGATACTCACGGGTGCTCGTCCGCCGGTTGCCGGCAAAAGGGCCAAGACGTTTCGACCTGTGGCTCTTTGTTGTTTCAGGTCGATATGAGCGCCGATTTTGACGTCTTCGAGGAGAAACCCCATCGCGGGCTCTCCGGCGTCGAGTTCTTTCTGCAGACCTTCCAGTGACTTGTCTGTTGTCTTCAGGAGACTCTCGGCGAGTTCGTCGGATATCGATAACGCCGCGAGGCTCGTTCCGGAGAGAGAAGCGTCGAAGCTCAGCTTGACCAGATCGTCCCGGACCTTGGAACTCGGGCCGCTGACGAAGAGGATTCCCCGAGCTCCCCGGTCTCGCGCCACCATCGCCTTGTAACGAAGTCCTGAGTAGCGTCCCAGGTGCTGCCGCCGGGGTGCTGCGATTTCCTCCGGCATGTAGCGGAGTGCCATCACCCATTTGTCTTCAACATCGAGGTGGACGTAGGAATCGTATTCGGCCTGGTCTTCCTCCTCCGGTGCAACGATTCCATAGCCGGCGAAGACGACCTCGGAAAAGCCGACCGAGCCTAGCTTGGAAAAGGCCAGAGGCCTCCAGTCCTGATCGACAATCGAACTCACTTCAGATCCCGCTACCGTAAACGTCAGGACGTTGGATTGGCCGAGCGAGACCCCGGCAGTGAATTCGAAACTCTGAAAGTAGGTCCCATCGTCGCCGGCCGGCTCCAGGCCCAGGGACCTGAAATGTGCGGCGACATACTCCGTCGCCAACTTTTCTCCTGGCGAGCCTGTCAATCGACCGTCGAAGGCCTCAGAGGAGAGTTGATCGACATGGGATCGGATGTCCGCAGCTCGAATATCGGGTGTGGTCGACGGAACCGCCACAAGGGGTGCCTCGGATGAACCGGCAGCTTCAGACAGGTGCAGCAGTTCGAGCGCTTTTTCGTGGTTCCATTCTGCAAGGAAGATCTGTGAGCTCCCATTTGTGGTGCGATTACTGGTCCAGGACAGGCTGTTCCCATCAGGGGCGAAGACAGGCAAACCGTCGAACCTGTCGGTGTAGGTCACGCGAATCGGCTCGGCTCGTCCCTCAAAGTCCACGAGGTAAAGCTCGAAGTTGTCGAAGCCGTGCCGGTTGGTCGCGAAGATCAGGTATTCGCCGCTACTGTGGAAGAAAGGAGCCCACGACATGGCACCCATTCTCGTTATTTGACGCTGCTCGGAGCCATCAGCGTTCATCACATATATCTCAGCTGTGACCCCGTCCTCAGAGAAGCGCCGCCAACAGATCCGGCTGCCATCGTGGCTGAAGAAAGGTCCTCCGTCATACCCCTTGACGTCCGTGAGGCGTTTCAGTCCGGAGCCGTCGCTTCGTATCGAATAGAGGTCGATGAGAAACGACTTGTCGATCTCGAACTTCTCTCGGTCCGAGGCCGAGAGATCGTTGGAATAGGCGTGCCGATTAGACGCGAAGACGATCGTGGCCCCATCGGGCGAGAGACTGCCCTCCGCGTCGTAGCCGGTTGCATTGGTCAGTCTCGAGGTCGACCCGTCCCCAAGATCAGCCATATACAGCTCGAAGTGTTCATCGTAGTCCCAGGAATATCTCCGTTGCTGACCGGAGGCGCGAAGCTCGAGTTCTTCCTTTTGCTTTTCCAGGGCGCGCGGGTCGTCATGGGTCGAGGCGAACAACGCTCGGCGGCCATCCGGATGGATCCAGGAACAGGTCGTCTTTCCCGTCCCCGGAGAAACTCTCGCGACATCGCCGGTCTCGAGGTCCAGGTGATAGATCTGAAAGAACGGGTTTCCGGGCTCACGCTCGCTCTGGAAAATCATCTGGAGACCGTCGCGGCTGAAGTAACCTTCGCCAGCCCTCCGACCTTCAAATGTCAGTTGACGAACTCGACTGAGGAGGCGACCTTCCGACTCGGAGTCGTTGTTGCTTCCGGTCAGAAAAGGGGTGAGTCCGAAGACGACAGCGAGTCCTGCGGTGCACCACAAACGGCGCTTTGAAGGCTGGTTGCGTCGACACTCCAGAGATGCATCAGTCACGTTGACAGAGAGAGCTTTATAAAGATTATTCATGCCGCGTAAACTGTATCCTGGCAACAGCTTGCGGGTCAAGGAGGACGATAGGAGCGGCCCCTCCGGAGGAGCGGTCCGGTATGGTCACCTCGACGTTTTGGTAAAATCCCAGCCCAAGCTTTCTCGTCGTCGGGTGTTCATCGATGTCCAGCAAAGACAAGATCGTTCGAGTGGTTATGCGCATCCCGCAACAACGGGAGTGGGAGTTTCGAGGAAAGCACTCAGTCGGCAAGATCCTCAAAAAGCTCGAACTCAATCCCGAAAGTGTGATCGTCATCTGCGGCGATACGCTTCTGACGCCGGATGACCTCGTTGAGGTCGGCACAGAGATCGAAGTCAGATCGGCCATTTCCGGGGGGTGATGGGTGAAGTGTACAAAGTGCGGCCGGAAGGCGGTCATCGATCTCAAGCGCCACAATAGCGGGTTCTGTCGGGAGCATTTTGGCGAGTATTTCGAGAATCAGATTCATCGGTCCATACGGGAATTCGACATGTTTGAGCCCGGAGATCGGATACTGGTGGCCGTATCGGGAGGGAAGGACAGTCTCGTCCTGTGGGACGTCCTGTTGGGCTTTGGATACGCTGCCGATGGCCTCTACGTCGACCTGGGCATCGGAGACTACTCACAGGGCTCTGGAGCGGTCGTGAGAAGATTTGCGGAATCGCGCGAGGCGCATCTTCGCTACGTCTCGCTCACCGGCGAGTACGGATATTCGATCCCGGAAGCGGCTCACAGGATGCGGCGGGCCGCCTGCTCTCCTTGCGGAATGAGCAAACGATACATCTTCAATCGAGAAGCTAGAGATGGCGCCTACAACGTCGTCGCGACCGGCCACAATATGGACGACGAGGCGGCTGTTCTGTTCGGCAACATCGTCCGCTGGAATGTTGGGTACCTGGGCCGGCAGTATCCGGTACTGGAGAAGAATCCGGACGGTCTGGCTCGCAAGGTGAAACCTCTGATCCGCCTTACGGAACGAGAGACCGCAGCCTACGCCGTGTTGAACGGCATCGACTACGTCGTCGAGGAATGCCCCAAGGCAGTCGGGGCCAGGTCCCATTTATACAAGAAGCTTCTGAATGACCTCGAGCTGGAGTCACCCGGAAGTAAACAGCAGTTCCTCCACGGTTTTTTCGAACGCGGTCGACCTCACTTCGAGAGTTCGGAGGCGATATCCCTCAGCCCCTGTCCTGAGTGCGGGCAGCCGACTTCACGGGAAGATCGATGCGCTTTCTGCCAGATGACCCTCAGCTTGACTGCGGTCGTCCGCTAACACGTGAGATCTCGCCGTCCTGACTCGACTATGCCCGAAACTCAAGGATTGCTGATTAGAGACCACCCCGTCTTTCGAGAGGGAGATTTCTGCCTTCTGGTGGATCCGCGAGGTCGGCGCCACCTGCTCCAGTTAAAAAGCGGACGCCACTTTCACCATCCCCGCTATGGACGACTCGATCACACGACCATCATCGGGAATCCGGTGGGCGTCCGCATTCGGGGAACACATCTGAACGATGTGATCTGCCTCCGGCCCACCCTCGAGGAATTCATAATGAAGCGCCTCAAACGGCAGACTCAGATCATCTACCCCAAAGACCTGGGACCGCTTCTGCTCGCCGGGGACATCTTTCCGTCCGCTCGTGTTCTGGAGTCCGGGATTGGATCCGGAGCCGCCGCGGTCGTCCTCCTACGGTACCTGGGATTCGAGGGTCGGCTGGTGTCCTACGAAAGGCGCGAAGAGTTTGCTCAAGTTGCGCTGCAGACGATCGGCGAAGCTGCGGCGACCTTTGGAGGTCATCTGGCGACCCATCGAGTCGAGATCCGAGATGTCTACGAAGGAATCGAGGAACGGGAACTGGATACGATCCTGCTCGATGTCCCCGAACCTCATCGCGCAGTCGAGTCGGCAGCCCTGGCTCTCCGTCCGGGAGGGACCCTGATCTGTTGGCTCCCGACAGTTCTTCAAGTTTACGGACTCGTGCGCACGCTGCAGAAGTCGGAGTGCTGGGCTGAGATCCGGACGAGCGAAACACTCGTTCGCCCCTGGGATGTGAGTGAGGACTCAATCCGCCCCACACAACGGATGGTGGCCCACACTGGTTTCATGATCCGGGCACGCCGCGTAGTCCGCCGAGTCGCTTCAGAAAGCGAGCAGCGAGAGGCTTCCGGCTCTCGGAACCGGGGCGATTCGGACGAAGAACCGGAATGAGAGAATCACAAAAAACACCCGACGACGGCGAGAGAAACTGATACGCAACACCGGGAGAGTGGGTTCGGTGTCTGCCTTGGCACGCTCTGGTTCAAGTGCATCTGATCGGCCCGGTGTCGCTTCTCGAACTTCCTCTTCGGGTCAGCTCCGACTAAGATCGATGCATGCCGAACCGAGTTTTGGAGCGAGCGAGGTCGTTTCTCCCGATCATTCCCCTGGCCTTCTTGACTGCAACCGCACAGGAGCCGCAGGCTCACGACCCGGTTGACGATCCCGGACTTCCCGAGAGCTTTCAGAGAGTCCTGCCGCGCGGACGGATTGCGTCCGTCGACGATCCCCAGTTCGTATCGGCGGAGGAAGCCGAAATCTCGGACGATGCCTGGGTGCTTGGGATCACCTTGGGCGGGCAGGCCAGAGCCTACAGCTTGAATCTCCTCAATCACCACGAGATCGTCAACGATCTGGTCGGCGGCCGAGCGATTGCGGCGGTCTGGTGACCACTCGCCAACACGGCCGTCGTGTATGGCCGCTGGTATCAAGGCAAGAGGCTCAATTTCGAAGCTTCAGGCGGGCTCATGCATGCTTCGCTGGTGATGCAGGACAAGGAGACGGATTCGTACTGGTCGATCATGACGAAGGAAGCGGTAGCTGGTGATCTCAACGGATCCAGGCTGCACGAACTCCCTTACGGCGAAAAGATGCAGTGGAAACAGTGGTGCAGCTTCATCCAGAGACACGGGTCCTTTCGGTGGATGGAGTCGAGCACATCGAGAACAATCCTTACGACAACTATTTCGCCCGAGAGACCAGCTACAGGGATGCGGTCGCCGAGGACGATCGCCTGGAAACAAAGGAGCCCGTCTACGCGTTTGAATGGGAAGGCAGGCAATATGCCGTCCCGCACTCAAGTTTCTTCGAAGGAGGTGTGTTCAGGCTCGAGAAGGGAGAGATACTCCTCTACCGGCCCGCGGGTGTGGAGATCTTCTACTCGACAAAGGCGTTCTTCTCAAGAAAGGGCTTCCAAGAGCGCTCCGGCGCCTGGTATCTCGAGGGCTCAGATGTTCCGTTTGATCCCGAATCGGGCTCATTCGGAAGTGGGTCGGAGACCCTGAAATGGTTGGAAGGCTTCGACACCTTCTGGTTCAACTGGAGCATGACTCACCCGAAGACCGAGGTGCTCGGGTTGCGCCGGTAGGACCTGAGGTCCGAAATAAGCGCTGCACTGACTCAACCAGAGGGACACCTGTTCCCTTTGAGTTGCGCACGGATGCCGAGAGTGTTCTCACCCTCGGCCGTCGCGCGCGGTCTGGTCGGTCCTCGCTGTTACTCACCCTCCGTCTTCAACTGAATCGCCGGTACCTTCTTCTCGCGCACGAGTTTGTTGAAAGCCGGCAGGTCCTTATCCAGGATCGTCTTCAGCTTGGCCAGTTCTGCATCGATCTGCTTGGTCAGTTCTGCTTTGACCGCAATCGCCTGAGCTGTGGGCCGGTTGTCTCCCATTCCGACTACGCCGGCCAGAGAGCTGAGTTTGTTATTGAGCCGGATCGGGAAGTTGAGAGGATCCTGACGGCTGCGGTTCTTAGTCTGGTAGAGAGCTTCTTCGACAGCTTGCATTTTGTCCTGAATCGCCTTGGCTGCTTCGCCGATTTCCTCTCCCGCCGGTTCATCTTTCATTCGATCAGCCACCTCTTTCAACTGGGAATGGACGTCTCGAATCCGGCGTATCGCTTTGTGTGTCTCGCTCGTCTTGTCGCGCACCTCCATCAGAAAATCGAACTGCGCTTTGAAGTCCTGGGCGGTCGCTGAAGTCCTGGGGTCCGGTACGATTTCGAAGTCGACCGTGTCGTTGGAGTCGCCGTGCTTCACTCGAGCCTGAAAGTGTCCGGGAACTGCGAGCGGGCCCCGAGTGCCGCCTGCCCAGAGGATCATTCCTTCGAAGCTCTCCGCGTCGGGATATCGCAAGTTCCAGACGAAGCGGTTCATGCCCTGTTCAGGCTCGAGTTTGTCGGAGCGCTCCTTCGCCTTGTTCGAGAATGTTCGGACGACCTTTCCGTCCGCCTGCAGGATTTCGAGAGACACATCGGCGTCCTTGGCCGGTTCTTCTTTCAGATGGTAGTAGATGACGACTCCGGATGGAGGATTCTGTCCGGCGTTTGTCCGGGCTCCACCGAAGCCTCGTCCGCCTCCCATCCGATAGGTTGGACGGGGTTCGAAGAGATGGACATCTTTGTTGGCGATCTGAGAGTCGAGTTGATGGAGCGGAGTCAGATCGTCGAGGACCCAGAACGATCGTCCCTGCGTCGCGACGATCAGGTCGGTGTCCTTGATTGCCAGGTCCGTGATCGGGACGATCGGCAGGTTCAACTGGAACGGCTTCCAACTGGAGCCGTCGTCGAACGAGATGTACATCCCGCTTTCGGTTCCAGCGTAGAGCAGGCCCGGGCGGCCCGGATCCGCGCGAATCACTCGAGTGAAGTGCTGATCGTCGATTCCCGTGTTGATTCGCGTCCAGCTTTTCCCGTAGTCGAGAGTCCGGTACAGATAGGGAGAGAAATCATCCAGCTTGTAACGCGTCGCCGCCAAGTAAAGACCGCCCTTCTCGGTGGGGTGGGCTTCAATGCTGTTGATCTGAGCCCATTCGGGCAGATCCGGGGGAGTCACCTCGGTCCAGTTTTTTCCGCCATTGCGACTGATCTGAACCAGACCGTCGTCCGAACCGGTCCAGAGAACACCCGCTTCGTGAGGTGACTCGATCGCGGCAAAAATCGTGCAGTAGTACTCGACGCTGGTGTTGTCTTTCGTGATCGGGCCTCCGGAAGGCCCCAGTTTCTCGGGATCGTTTCGCGTCAGGTCAGGGCTGATGATCTCCCAGGACTGCCCCTCGTCCCGGCTCTTGAAGAGGACGTTCGCAGCTGTGTAGAGGGTCCCGGAGTCGTGAGGCGAGAAGAATATCGGGAAGTTCCACTGGAACCGGTACTTGTAGTCGATCGCACCATGCCCCATCGGATTGTCGGGCCAGGCGTTCACGTTCCGAACTTCACCTGTCTTGTGGTTGACTCGAATCAGGAGTCCGCCATAGGAGCCGCCGTAGACGATGTCCGGATCATCGGGATCGGGAGCGATATGTCCGCTTTCGCCTCCGGCTGTCGGCTCCCAGTCACGTTCGCCGATTGAGCCGCCTCGTGAGCGGTGAGCGATCCGCACGGTGGAGTTGTCCTGCTGCGCACCATAAATCCGGTACGGAAAGTGGTTGTCGGTCGTGACCCGATAAAACTGTGCCGTCGGTTGATTGTGGTACGTCGACCAGTCTCCGCCACCATTGAACGTCACCTGCGCTCCACCATCGTCGCCGACGATCATGCGGTTGGGATCTTCCGGGTCGATCCAGAGATCGTGATGGTCCCCATGAGGTGTGCTGATCGAGTTGTAGGTCTTGCCTCCGTCCTTGGAGTGCCAGAAGCGCACATTCAGGACATAAACCTCGTCGATGTTGGTCGGGCCCGCGTAAATCCTCGTGTAGTACCAGGCCCTCTGGCGCAGGCTCCGGTCGCTGTTGATCTTGGTCCAGGTATCGCCGGCGTCCTCAGAACGAAAGACTCCCCCTTCCTTCGACTCGATGAGGGCCCAGACGCGGTTCGAGTCGACAGGAGACACCGTGACTCCTATGATCCCGACGGGGCCTTCAGGCAGTCCCTCATTGCGCGTGATCTCTGTCCAGTTATCACCGCCGTCAGTGCTCTTCCAGAGGCCAGACCCATCGCCGCCGCTTTCAAGACTGTAGGGAGTTCGTTTGATACGCCAGGTTGAGGCGTAAAGGATTCTGGGGTTATTCGGGTCCAGTATGAGGTCCACGGCCCCGACTTCGTCGTTGACGAAGAGGGTCTTCTCCCAAGTCGTCCCACCGTCGCTGCTTCGGAACACGCCACGTTCTGCACTCGCGCCGTGAAGATGACCGAGTACCGCTGCGTAGACGAGATCAGGATTGCGTGGGTGGATGCGGATGCGAGGAATGCGTCGCGAGTCTTTGAGCCCGATCTGCGTCCAGTTCTTGCCGGCGTCAACGGACTTCCACATGCCGTAGCCGTGTGAGACGTTTCCACGAACCGTCTTTTCTCCACCTCCGACGTAGATGACGTTCGGATCCCACTCGCTGACCGCAACGGCGCCGATGGACCCGCCGAGGAATCCGTCCGAGATGTTCGTCCAGTTTCCGCCGCCGTTGGTCGTCTTCCAGACCCCACCTCCGGCCGAGCCGAAGTAAAAGAGCATCGGCTTTCCGGGGACGCCCGTCACGGCCGCTGACCGTCCGCCGCGAAAAGGTCCGATGGAGCGATACTTCAGCTCCTTGTAAACGGACTCTTCGAAACTGGAGGGGGTGGCATTCTCGTCGCTCCCAGCGATTGCCGAGATTCCGGAGAGCCCGAGGATCATCGCGAGCGCGACCGGCAGGGGACGGATTTCGGAAGGTCTTGGAAGTCTGTTCAGGAACATCTCTGGTTCTCCTTGGGACAGTCAGAGCGAGCGCTCCGCAGTTTGGATTCGATCGCTAATGTAACACCCGGATGGGGCGAAGGAAATGATCCGCGGGCACGGGCAGGACACCGGACTCGGTGGTTCGAAAGGGCGCCGGTCAGGGCACCCTTTCGATGTCCCGAGGAATTGATCCGGGCCAGGACGGCAATGATCGAGTCGCCACTTATCGACCCTGGAGACCAATCGGGTGAGGCGACTCTCGGATCTCCCTAGAAGAACGGAACGCCGAGCACTTCGGCTTCGACGAGTCTTTCGCTGCCGGCTCCCTCTTCGGTGATCTCGACAGGGTCGAGGAAAGGCATTCTTCTCCTCAACTGAGCACCGACCTTTTCGATCGAATGAGCCTGGTTTGCGACTCTGCTCTCTCTGAAGTCGGGCTGACCTTTCTCGCATTCGGCGATCCACTTTCGAGCGAACGAGCCGTCCTGGATCTCGTCGAGAAGCTTTCTCATCTCCCGCCGAACGTCTTCATTGATGACTCTTGGCCCGCCCGTGTAGTCGCCGTACTCGGCCGTGTCGCTCACCGAGTAGCGCATGTAGTTGAGCCCTCCTCGATACATCAGATCCACGATCAGCTTGAGTTCGTGGAGACACTCAAAGTAAGCCAACTCAGGCTGGTACCCGGCTTCTGTCAGAGTTTCGAAGCCCGCCTTGACGAGTTCGCTGACTCCCCCGCACAGGACAGCCTGTTCCCCGAAAAGGTCGGTTTCGGTCTCCTCTGCGAAAGTTGTCTCCAGCACGCCGGCTCGCGTGCAACCCATCGCCTTAGCATAGGAAAGAGCCTGTTCGAGAGCCTGCCCGCTCGAGTCCTGTTCGACAGCAACAAGGGCCGGAGTACCCTGGCCTGCAGCGTAAGTCTCGCGAACTCGGTGCCCAGGACTCTTCGGTGCCACCATGCTCACATCGATGTCTTCGGGCGGCTTGATGGTTCCGAAGCGGATGTTGAAGCCGTGGGCAAACATCAGGGTCTTCCCCGGCGTGAGGTGTGGCTCGATTTCTTTTCCGTAGATGCCAGGTTGCTCGGTATCGGGAGCGAGAATCATGATCACGTCGGCCCATGAGCTGACTTCTGATACGGTGCCGACCGTCAGCGACTCGGCCTCGGCCTTGGAGCGACTGGAACTGCCCTCCCGAAGTCCTACCCGGACCTCGACTCCACTGTCGCGAAGGTTCAGGGCATGTGCATGGCCCTGGGATCCGTAGCCGATAATCGCGACCTTCTTCTCTCGAATCCTCTCGAGATCCGCTTGCTGATCGTAGTAGCTCTTTGCCATGGAACGCTCCTTCCAATGATGACGCGGGCATCTTCCGCCCGGTTGCTGATGATCCTTAATCTTATGCTGAGAGGGGTTGGACGTAGGTGTCGAACGACGGGCCGGAGGCGCCCCTTCTCATCGACACGGCTCCGGTGCGGGCCAGCTCGACGATTCCGAAAGGCGCGAGGACTTCGATCAGCCCTTCAATCTTTCCGAAAGCCCCCGTGATCTCGACGACGAGGGCCTCGTTTCCAATGTCGACGACTCGGGCTCGAAAGACCTCGCAAATCTGCAGGATTTCCTTTCGCGCTCCCGGATTGCAGCGGATCTTGATCAGAGCCAGATGTCTCTCGACAGTTGCCTCCTCTGAGATATTCTCGACATCCAGGACGCTGACGATCTTGAGCAGGTTGTGCTGAGCCCGCAAAGCTGCGGATTCATCGCCCTCCATGACCACGGTCATTCGAGAAATCCCTGGTCTCTCGGTGTGTCCGACCGTGAGCGACGCGATATTGAATGATCGTCGCCTGAAGACCGAAGCGACGCGGTCGAGAGCCCCTGGCTTGTCCTCAACATAGACAACAAATGTCTGAAGGGCCTCCCGAGAGACTCCGTTTCCGTTGCCATTCGTAGCCATCTTGTGCTCCTTACCAGTCGGATTCAGCCGTTTCGACCAATGGGCTGGGACGGCGGATCATTGCATCGAGGTCCGCTCCCGCGGGAACCATGGGGTAGACGCTGTCTTCCTGCTCAACGCGAAAGTCCAGCACGACCGTGCCCGGAAGGTCCCGTGTCCGCTGGACCACTCGTTCGACCTCTGAGCGGTTCTCGACTCTCAACGCTTCCAGGCCGTGGGCCTCGGCGAGCTTGACGAAGTCGCGGTTCTCAAGCGGAGTAGCGCTCTAGCGTCCCTCGTAGAAGAACTCCTGCCACTGTCTGACCATCCCCAGATATCCGTTGTTGATGATTGCGACGTTGATTTTGAGACCTTCCTGGCTGCACGTCGACAGTTCGGCGGCAGTCATTTGAAAGCCCCCATCGCCGACGACCACCCAGATCTCGTCATCCGGTCGCGCGAATCGTGCCCCGATCGCTGCCGGAAGAGCGAAGCCCATAGTCCCCAGGCCACCGGATGTGATGAGTTGTCGCGGTGACTCGTGCTTGTAGTATTGGGCTTCCCACATCTGATGCTGGCCGACATCGGTCACGACAAGGGCCTTCCCATCGGTGAGATTCCAGATGTCGTTGATCACGTGTGCTGCGTACAGCAGGCCGTTGTCGGGGAGATGCTGGATGTCGCGAACCGCTGAATCCCCTTTGAGGTCATCGATATGGTCGATCCACTGGTGGCGCCTGGACCGTTCGACCCGTGGCGACAGGTCCGCCAGGGTTTCCCGAAGGTCGCCGACGATTCCGACGTCTACAATCACATTCTTGTTGATCTCGGCTGGATCGATGTCGATGTGCACCTTGCGGGCGTTCTGCGCATACGTCGTGAGGTTTCCGGTCACCCGATCGTCAAACCGCATTCCGAAGGCCAGAAGAAGGTCGGCTTCCTGGATGGCCGTGTTCACCCACGCCTCGCCGTGCATTCCCATCATCCCGAGATTCAGAGGGTGAGAGGCGGGGACGCCTCCGAGGCCGAGAAGGGTGACGGACACCGGAATGCTGGTCTTTTCGATAAACTCCAGAAGAGCCTCGGTCGCGCCAGATTGCAGGACTCCCTGGCCGGCAAGGATGATCGGACGCTCCGCTTTGTCGATGAGGTTGATCGCTCTTTCGATCTCTTCGGGCAGGGGTTCAACTTTGGGCCTGTGGCCTGGCAGTCGGACGGGGGTGTCGTCCCACACGAACTCCGTCTCGTGCTGCTGTGCGTCCTTCGTGATATCGACCAGGACCGGACCAGGGCGCCCCGAACGCGCGACATGGAAGGCCTCCCGGAGAGTGGGCGCAATGTCCTCCGAGCGAGTGACAAGGTAGTTGTGCTTCGTGATCGGGAGGGTGATGCCTGTGACGTCCACTTCCTGGAACGCATCTCTGCCGATCAAGGCGCCGGGTACCTGCCCGGTGAGACAGACGATCGGCGACGAATCCATCATGGCCGTCGCGATGCCGGTGACCAGATTGGTGGCGCCTGGTCCAGAGGTCGCCATCGCCACGCCGACTTTTCCTGAGGCGCGCGCGTAGCCGTCCGCCATGTGGGCGGCGCCTTGCTCGTGCCTCACGAGGATGTGCCGGATCGGGTAGTCGACCAGGGCGTCATAGGCCGGCAGAATCGCACCTCCCGGGTACCCGAACACCAATTCCACGCCCTCACGATTGAGCGACTCCCAGATAGCTTTCGCGCCAGTCATCTTCATAATCTTCTATCGACCCAATCGACGCCGCAGAACAGGGTGTCGAAACTCTACCAACCCTCAGATCGCCCTCAAAACAAACCCCTCTCAAGAGCGGCACGCCAGCATGAAGCAAGGCCTCTCGTTTTTCAAATTTATAATTCTGCTACAATCCATAACCGATCCATATTCTATAAGAATATTTTATGGGATCCTGTTATCTGGTCGGTTCAAGATGGATTCAACTGCGCTTCATGTTTTTCTAACGGTGGTGAATGAGGGCGGCTTTTCGCGGGCTTCTGAGAAGCTCTTGAGAACGCAGCCTGCGGTGTCTCTAGCGATTCGGCGACTGGAGAACGAGATCGGAGAACGGCTGATCGACCGTTCCAGCCGCGAACTCTTGTTGACGGACGCTGGAGAGCTCGTCCTCGAGTATGCACGCCGATCAGACAATATGCGGCGCGAAATGGACGGAGCTTTGCGGGAACTGCGCGATCTGCATGCAGGGAGGCTGTCCATCGGAGCCAACGAGTCATCGACGCTCTACCTGCTCAAACATCTGGCTCGCTTCCGCGAGCGCTTTCCAAAAGTCAAGATCGTGGTCCAGAGGTCGAGATCGTCTCGTATTCCCGAGCAGCTTCTCAGCGGGGATCTGGAACTGGGGGTCGTGAGCTACAATCCCATCCAGAAGCGAATCGTGTCTCAGGTCATCTATAGAGACCACCTGGCCTTCATCGTGTCTCCGAGCCATCATCTCGCCGGTTCGAAGAAGGTATCGCTGGCTGATTTGGGGATGGAGACGTTCATCGCCCACAATGTCGTTTCTCCCTATCGCCAACTCGTGATCCAGAGATTTCAGGATCATCGGGTCAATCTGAACATGGATATCGAGATGCCCACCGTCGAGGCGATACGAAAGCTCGTTCAAAGGAATGAGGGCGTCGCATTTCTGCCGCGCATGTGTGTCGACCAGGAGATTACCCAGGGTGTCTTGTGTGAGATTCCAGTGAGAGAGCTCAAGGTCGAAAGGAAGATCCGCCTCGTCTATCCCCGCAAGAGGACCCTGAGCAGGGCCGCCAGAGCTTTCCTGGACCTGCTGAGTACTGAAGGCAAGTAGCGAGTCGCTGTCTTGAACAACCGCCTGAGCCGGTTGGAGGTTGAAGGCCCAACCGTCTTCAAGTGCCTGACGACACCAGGGACTCCATTGCATTCCCGCCTTCGTTCTACTAACGTGGTCCGAGTTGACAGCCTGTCGATGACGCATATCCGTGATGCTCGCGATCTGAAAGGGGAGAGGGATGGAAACCTGTCGGTTGGAGGGAACAGGAAACCTGGTATCAGCACTGGACGAAGCGGTCGGAGGTGCTCCGGAAAGCGTGCCTGCCATCGCTGAGCGCGTGGGGAGTTCGTTGACGAAGCTGATCTCGGAGAGACTTTTCGAACTTCCGGCCGAAGTCTGTGAGCCCCGGCCTGACTGCTATGCACGACGGCTGATTCACAGCAGCGAGGAGCCCGGTTACGACGTCATCGCCATGATCTGGGGACCTGGACAAGGCACCCCTCTCCACGACCACGCCGGCGTCTGGTGTGTCGAAGGTGTGTATCAGGGAGAGATCGAGGTGGTGCAATACGATCTGGTCGAAGAGTCGGGGACTCGTTACCGATTCCAGGCTCAGGAAGCGATCAGAGCCCACATCGGCATGTCCGGCAGCTTAATCCCACCCTACGAGTACCACACGATTCACAACCGATTGCCGGACGAGGCCTCGATCTCGATCCACGTGTACGGTCGCGGAATGGATCACTGCCATGTCTTCGAACCGAAAGGCGATGGGTGGTTCGAGAAGCACTACAAGACGCTGTCCTGCGACTAGTGCAGCCCGCCAGAGAACGGGTGTCGTCGTCAGTCCGCGTCCACCTCATTGATGACCCGCGCTTTCTTTCGGGCTTCGATTTGTGCCTGAAAGAGGTGGCCGACGATCGTGTCCTGTTCTTCTTCGGAGATTCCCTCGAAACGGATGCCGCCTGTGTACAGTTCGATGTCCGGCGCTCTCACTTTGTCGCACCACACGACCGTCGCTTTGACGTCGATGGTCGCTGAGCCCGGGAAGATCAGTTTCAACTGAAGACAGTCGCCGGCCTCGAGAGGCAGTGCGCTCTCGAATCGCAGGCCGCCTCCGCTCAGGTCCTGCGTCTGGAAAGTGAAGGTCTGGTTGGTCGGGACCTCCGGATCCTGCGCCTCCAGAATCGCGAACGAAAAGGGCACCGAAAGTCTGAGTCTAAAGAATTCACGCTGATTCGGCACGACGAAATGATAACCTCGCTAGTGAGAATTGCCAATCCCGCCCTGGCAGAAAGTACCTCGCTTCACGTACCGGGCCCTCAGGCGTACTCCATCAAGCCCGCCAGTCTCCTGAGTTCGCCGCGGAGAAGGGCGACTCTTTGCACCATGTCGAGCGAAAGGAGTTGCAGCCCACGAAGGACGCTCGATGCGAGTTCGCCTCGGTTGGAGTACGCTCGCAACACGATCTTGTTGTCCACGCCGAGGCGGTTGTTTTCGTAACGAACGAAGTCGATTGAAATGTATCCGCCCGTGGGAGCGCTCAACTCCGCATGCAGGATCGTCTGTTCGGGCTCGACCTTGTCATCCTCGCGGCGACCGGCCACGAGACCGGCAACTTCCCAGGAAAGGTCATGGGCAAAGCTCCGAAAGACACCCTCCGCCTCGTGTGAGAGCTCGGACACGGCGTCGTAGGACTCGAGGTGCCGTCTGGCTTTGACGTCGTAGAGTTTCATACGCCTCTCGTCGCGGGGCTCGCCGGCTCGAACCGGGCTGCCGTGATCCGAAGCTGACGTCTTCGACTCTCGCCGACAGCCTCGACCCAATTCCGCTCGACCCTCCCAAGGTTCGGGATCGGACCGAGATTCGATTATATCGGATTGTCCACACAACACGAGCCAAACTCCCTTGACGGTCCGGGCAGTCGGTCGCGGTGGCGAAGTATACTTCGAAGCCCCGGATGAAGAACCCAATGCAAGGCACATCAGGCGTCGCACTGGTCCTGCTCTCGCTCGGACTGTGGCTCAGGTTCTGCGCGGTCTTCGGGATCCCGATACATTTCGACGAGCCGTTCTGGATGATCCGAGGCGATTATCTGATCGCGGAGCTGGAATCGGGAGAAATCTCGTCCCTGGCGGATTCGTTCTGGAACATAAGAGAGTCGTCCGACGAGGATCGGACTTATTCTACGAACGTTGGGACGGGTGTGCCGACGGCGCTTCTGACGGGATTGGGGCGCAGGTTGGCCAGCCCCGGCCCCTCTCCGGTGGAGAAGATGGGCGTCTTCCGTCAGATCCATTCGGCACGGTTTCTGAACGCTCTCGTCTCGGCTTTGACTCCGGTGTCGATATTCCTGCTCCTGAGACTTGTCGGGTTGCCGATCCTGGCGTCCTGTCTTGCAGCGCTGTATCTGCTGTTCGACCCTATCGTGACGGCTCACGGCAGTCTGGCGCACATGGAATCGACGCTCACGCTGACGGTTCCGGTTTCGATTCTGCTGTTCGAATATTCTCGCCGGAAGCGAGGCTGGTGGATTCCGGTTGTCGGCGGAGCGATCTTTGGCGTTGCCTTTGCCACCCGCGTGAATGCGGCTGTCGTTCCCGTTGCTCTCCTCATCTACGTCGTGTTGCGATCTTTTGCCCGCACTCGTCGAAGGCCGTGGGCTGATAGTCGGTCAATTCAGGACCTCGAGCGGTTGTTGGTCTTCGGCCTTTGCGGATACGGTATCTTCATCGTTCTTTATCCACCTCTCTGGGGAAGCCCGATCCTGGGCTTTTTCGAGTTTCTGACTCAGTACGGAGGCCGGCCGGGAGGCGGAAATCTGCTCGCGGTCATCGGATCAACCTTCCCACCCTCTTGGAGGATGACCGCACCTGTCTTTCTGGCCCTGGCATTGATCGGATTCGGTTTGAAAGAAGTGCGTCGAGAGAACCTGTTCCAACTGGGGTGGATCCTCTACCTCACCGGATGCCTGATCATCGCTCTGGGGAGCCGCCAGTTCTTCGATCGCTACCTGGGTTCTGTGCTGCCTGGGTTGGCGATCGCCGGTGCCGTCGCCGCTCAGTACCTACTCGGGACTTGGACGAAAGCGCGGACCTGGCGTTTCGTTGGCCACCTCTCAGCGCTGCTTTTACTCGGGGCGATGATGGCGGCCGCCCTGCTCGGGGCCAGAGATCTGCAGCGCGCGGAACAAATCCGAAGCTTTTATCGCGAATTGCCCGTGCCATCTGTCGGGAGGGTGGTCGTCGTTTCTGCGGACCGGGTCTTGGGACGAACCACCGCCCCTTATGAAAATCGGCCCTCCCTCTTTCTCAGCTCCAGAGATTGGCATGTCACCCTCGTGTACCTCGGCATCGGCCTGTCAGACCTGCGCGGCTGGGAGGAGTTTCACTCCGACTGGGCCGAGATGGAGGGAGTCCCGGCAGGTCAGCCCGGGGCCGGCGACCTGGTCGTAGCAATGGTCGGGATGGGCCCGCCCGGAAGTGTGAAAGCTCGCCTCGGAAACCTCGAGTTCCGGATTGTTCCCGACGAAGAGAAGTAGTCGGGCCGCCGTGACCTACATTGGCTCGGAACCGCACGAGGAGGGGGCGGCCGGGAAGCGCGCAACCTGCGACAGATCGCTGGAGAGCTGCTTCCGTCGGACCGCCACTCCTGAATTCATTCACCGATTCTTCTTCGTTTTGGACTCCGTCGCCGCCGGAAACGGGAAGTCATCTTCAACCTCAGGCGGGGGCGGATTGAAGGAGGCCACGTAGTTGGATCCCCTCAGCAGCTGGATCGAGTAGTTCCCTGCAGAATTTGTCCTGGTCCCCGCAAAGTATGTGATCCCTTCCAGGATTTGCCCTGGAAAGCTGGTCGATGAATAGCCGCTGAGGTTGTCGGTGAAGAAGTCCACATTGACGTCGGCTACAGGCCCGCCCGGACCCATCACGGTCCCGGAGACCGTGACGACCGCGCCTGGCCCCGTTATGGAGATGTTTTCTACCGTGTTGGCAGAAACACTCCGAGTCAATCCCTTGCTGACGACGCCTTCCTCGAGGGTTCCCACAGAAGTGACCGGCCTGGACCCCAGGATCGTGTAGGTGCCTGGGGCGACATCCATCTCGTAGAGGTTGCCCAAGACCTCCGAAAAAGACCCGGCAATCCCGGCAAAGCAGGGGTTTGTGTCGTTTCCGAGAGGTGTCGAAGTGTCGAAAGCGATGACCGTATCGTCCTCATCGGCGCTGCCGCGGGTATCGACTTCAGAAGTCGCATTTGTTGTCACCGTGAATGAGCCTGCGATCTCGACGAGGTTGGGAACAGTGAAGTTAGCGGTCCTCGGACCGCTGACCGTCAGCTCTCCGATTGGCACGAATGCTGTTTGATTAGCCTGGGAGCTCGGGTCTCCGGGAGTCTCGAACTCGGCCGCGGTGACCCGGACCTGGTAAGTTCCTGAAGCCAGCTCGGTTTCGTAGGGCACAGTGCCGCCTCCGCGCAGAGACGGGAGAGCGTTCGGAAAGAGGGCGGTGCCCGCGAAGTTATCTGAAACGAAGAAGAGTCCTGAGGCCTCCATCCCCGTCGGCAGAGCCGCGAGATTAACGGTTCCGCTGACAAGGTGAACGTCGACGTCGGTCGCGGTCACATTCACTTCCCGATCGCTGTTGACGGTGCCGATGTTCGATTCAAATGGAATGAACGCCGCATTCCCGGTACCTTGTCTCGGGTTGATGAGGCCCGGGAGTCCGCCTGCACTGACAGACGTAAAGCAGAAGTCGAGGGTGTAACTCCCGCTGGGGACCGCGACAGCATACTTATTGCTGAAGGTCGAGACGGAGCCTCCAAATCTCTCCGTGCCACTCGCGTTGACTGCGACCACGCTGCTCAGAATGTTGATCCGCTGGTTGGAGTTCCCTCGAGCAAACGGAAATGAAGCTCCCGGAAGTTCCGCCGTCCCCGAGACAAGGAAGCCGGTCTCCAGCGTTTCGTTGATCGTCATGTTGCTCGTGATCGTCAGCCCTTCACGATCTTCTGGGATCAACTGACTCCCCATCGGCCCGGGACCCGGGCCTCCGCCTCCCGACGCGACTCCCGGAGACACCGGAAGCGTGGTCAACGTTGACGGAGTCTGTCCTTGTCTCAGCGTCAATGCCGAGATGGGCAGGCTCGAAGAGAGCCCCAGCTGTCCGATGATAGCGCCGACTCCTGGGACGAGTTCCGTTACGAACTGGGCCAGGTGGTTGAGCGACGCAAGGCTGAACGGGTCGATCCGAAACTGGACACTTTGGCCAAGCTCGTTTCCATCCATGTCGAGCAGTGTGGCCTGAATGTTGGCGGTCGAACCATTGCCGTTGAACAACGCCATGCCGGTGTTGAAGCCGGAGGTCAGATCGACGGGGAGTGTAAAGTCCGAGAGAGCTGGGGCGTCGCCTACGCCGGCCTCGGTTGCGATTGTGGCTCCGCTGAAGATCGTAAAGATCGCCGAGACCCCGATGGGGACGTTGGACGTGACTCGTGCCGCGCCGATCCCAAGAGCGCCTGTCGAGGGCGTTTCGACGAAGAGCGCTCCACAGGGCGGAATCGAGAAGTTGAACGAACTTCCCGTTCCCTGCCCGATCAGAGTCAGGCTCAAAGGACTCCCGTTGTCGCCCGTCAGATTCAGGGTCACGTTCGCCGTCTGCGAGGTGGACAGGTTGAAGAACACAAAGGTGGTGCCGATCCCTGAGCCGGCCGCAATCTGGGGGAGATTGAAGCTGGTTTGACCGGAGTTGGTCGGGACTGCGGGCAGGGTGGTCAGAGGATTTCCGGTGTCCACTTTCTGCCTGAGGGTGATCGCCGCGACTCCGCCTGTTGATGAGACGACGAGTTTCCCTTGGAAATCTCCAAGGCTCGGAAAGAGCCCTCCGGGGCCATCGACGAAGATGGACAGGTGTCCGTTCCCCGGGAGTACTCTCGGAGCCGTGGTTCCCCGAAGCTCCGGAGTGCTGACCTCATTGCCTTGGGTGTCGAAGAGATTGAAGGTCAGCGTGTTGGAACCGCCTGAAGTGTTCTGGACGGCGATCCCGGTATTGAAGGCTCCGGTTGTATCGACCGCCACCGCAAACTCGGTCGTCTCTTGCGCCGGAGCTATCCCGGCTTCGGTGATGAGTCCTCCCGAACCCCTCGGCTGCACGCTGGAACCGTCGCCTGAGAGTAGGGCGAAGATCGCTGAAACACCGATGTCGACAGTCGATGTCACGGTCGCGGATCCGACTTGAAGCGTTCCCGTGCCGGAACTCGTGAAGAATCGAGTTTCTCCGGGGTCGAGGGAGAGCGAGTAGGGATTCGCATTCCCGAGACCGGGAATGCTCATGTTCAGCAGGTCCCCGTCGTCGTCCCGGATCAGCATGAGGACAGTGGCGGCGCTGTCTCCATTGTTGAAGAAGATAAACGTCGTCCCGATCGCGATTGTCCCTGCCGAGCCATTGGCGACCTGAGGCAGATTGTAGGTTCCCTGGGCAAATAGTTGTCCGGTGAGCACACTGAGCAGGATAAGTGCCAACACGATCGAGGTTTTTCTCATCGTCCTCCCCCTGGGTTTGATGAAAGTGAAGAGTTTCGGTTTACGCAAAAGCAATTCTAGAGGAAGCCTTTTCCTGATGAAAGCGAGTCGGAGATTTGTTACAAAAGACCGCAGACACAGGGCTTTTGCTATTTGTATGGACTCGCGACTTACCGCTTGAGGCTTTCGACGAGGTCAGTGAAAGTCGTG
>CAJHYB010000040.1_pt1 | contig 28152 bp, 22 predicted proteins | sample 9198631 | NCBI WGS metagenome assembly CAJHYB01 (sample SAMEA7708354, study PRJEB35096) | sediment metagenome | biome: marine neritic benthic zone biome [ENVO:01000025]; feature: sediment [ENVO:00002007]; material: shallow marine sediment [ENVO:03000034] sea grass bed [ENVO_01000059] ... | reverse complement strand
CTGCTGGAAATCGGGCGAGGCAGACGGGAACCCGAGGATGTCCTCAGGATTCTGGCCTCGAGGAATCGTCGTAATGCCGGACCCACGGCCCTGCCTGATGGGCTCTACCTGATCCGGGTCCGGTATTGATGGCGAGACCGTCTCCGCGGCAGTTCCTGGTCAGAACGTGGACCTCAGCGGAAAAGGGGATCGGGCACGTTGACGGGCACGAGGGCTGTTGCGGAAACGTGAGCGAGCCCGTTTGCGTACCCGCACTCAGCCGTTTTGTCCTGCTCAGGGTCACTCCTGTTTCTATCTAGGAATGAGAGGTGAGCCGTCGGAGGAATACTTTCATCAAGTATGATGCAAGAGCTCGCTACCTCTTTTCGCACGGGAGTGTTGAAGTAAAAGATGTTTGACCCAGTCGACGCTCGGCGGTCGGGTGCCTCCGAGTGAGTTCCGAGCATCCGCCTGGACGAACTGACGGGTCCGAGGAATACCGATGGCGTCGTTTTCCATTCTCCTTCTTGCCTTGCTTGTCCAGTCGGAACCGGACTCTTCACAGTGGTTCCAGGACGTTTCCCTCATCATCTCACGGGACGAGAAGTCCCAATTTGCCGGGCTCAATACGGATGAAGAAAGGTTCGAGTTCGTCGAAGAGTTCTGGAGGCGTCGCGATCCCGACCCAAGCACGGAGTACAACGAATTCCGACAGGAACACTTCAGACGGCTCGACTACGCGAATAAGGAGTTCGGCTTCGGTAAACCGGGCTGGAGGACCGATCGGGGAAGAGCCTATATCATTCATGGTGAGCCGGATGAGCGCCTGCAGTTCCCCTCACGGACGATGAGGCTGGTCCAACGCGTGGGTGGAGGCTCCCCCCTCGCCATTGGGGACGGCAGTATCGGTGATGCCCTCTCGATCGTTCCAGAAATGGAGATCTGGACTTATTACAATCTTCCCGGACTGGCGCAGCTTCGCGGTGCCGTTTCGATGGTCTTTCTCAGACTCAGCCTGAGGCAGGCTGCTGACCGGCCGGGTTTCGAGAGCCTCTCGATCTTCAGAACCCCCGAGAGCGTGACGAACGCTGGGTCCGACTTCATGCTCATGCACGTCGGAGAGCCTCGATCCTCGGTGCAGGAGCGGTTCTTGTTCTACCTCACTTCCCCGGTATACGCTGGATTCGAGTCGCTGTTCAATGTGGGAGACGCTCAGCGCTCTCCCGGCGACAGGCTGGATGCCGTCCAGGAGCGGGAGCGGTTCATGAGGGAGCAGGTCGAGTCGGCCGTCTTTTTCGGGACGATCGAGACCCATGTCGACTTCTGGTTCCTCCAGGGAGTTCGTGAGACTTTCATTCCGATGACCGTTCACGTTCCGGGCGGACAGCTGGAAGGGGCTGACGAACTCACGATCCTGGTCGAAATGACTCGCGATGGAAAGCCCGCCGCGCGGTTCTCCGATATCGTCAGCCTGAAGAAACTCGACCCCGTCAGATTGAAGCACGAAGGGTTTTCGTACCAGAGCCGCCTTTCGGTTCGTCCGGGCAACTATCACCTGCGAGTTTTCGTCCTGGATCAGGGATCATCACGACTCGGGCGGTTTGCGGAAATCGTCGAGGTTCCCGAGTGGAGCCAGAGCAACCTGTCACTCTCCGAAGTGATTCTCTGTACCGGTGTCGAGTCCATATCCAGCGCTCGCAAGAGGGCCACGAAGCACCAGAGAGAGTGGTTGACATTCAGCGACTACAACCCTCTCCAAGTGGACGATCTGCTCCTTCAGCCTGCGCCGAACGCTCGCTTCAAGAGACGCGACGACCTGGTCGCCTTCATGGAAATCTATCGTCCCAGGTTGTCCGACGGTGAACCGGATGTCGAGTTGGATGTCCGCCTCATTCGGGACGGCAAGACCGTCGGCCGTCTCGATAGCCGCCGGCTGCGATATACGACTCGCGACGCGCTGACCAAGATCAGCTATGCTCTGAGTCTCGATCTGGCTGGCCTGCAGCCCGGAAAGTATCACCTGGCCGTGGAGGCAATCGACCATCTTGGTCAGCGGCGCGTTCAGAGAGGGGCCGATTTCGAATTGACGCGATGAAGCATGAGTCGCCTCATGGGAGATGAAGAATGAAAGAGTTCCATGAATGTTCTGCGTCCTGGAGGGACATGTGGGGACACCTTCTTCGGTTGATCGTTATCGGGTTCCTTCTGATGCCCGCAGGTGCTGCTCAGGAAAACAAGGTCTCCAAGAAGTGGGTCGACGAAGATGTCCCCTGGATCATCGGTCGCGATGAGAAAAAAGCTTTCAAGAAGCTGAAGAACGACGAGGATCGGGCGGTCTTCGTCGAGGAGTTCTGGACGAAGCGAGATCCGACTCCCGGTACCGCAAAGAACGAGAACAAGGAAGAGCACTATCGGCGGATCAAGTTCGCAACGGAAGAATACAGTGAAGGCATTAAAGGCTGGAGGACCGATCGAGGCCGCGTCTATATCATTCATGGGGAACCACACTCCCGACGTCAGCTCACGAATGAGGAACACTGGATCTACGGGCTCAACCGCTACGGAGAGTATTCGCGCGGTGGAGCGACTCTGATCTTCCGAAAGGGCGGCATCGACAGCCGGGGCAATGTGGGCCAGCCGGGCTCCGCACGACCAGGTCAGGGAGTTCCCGAGGGAGGTGCCGGTCGCTTCGAAGCCTCGATGGGACAGCTGGGACGCTCGACTATCGGCAATCGGTTCACGCTCGTCGACGTCATTCCGATCGGCGGAGGAAGCGGTGTGAAGGAGCAGTACATCGCCGACTTTTTTCGCTCTCCAGGCGATTACCTGGAAGACAAGTGGAGGGACGAGGCTCGCCGGCGGGGAGAACTGGGTCAGGTCAAGGAGCAGGTCAAAGCCAGCGTTTCATTTGGAGAACCTCTCGACATGGGACTCAGCCACTGGGCCCTGAAAAGTGATGCAGGTATCTCAATCGTATTTGCGCTCCAGGTGCCTGTCGAGCAGTTGCAGCCGACCGGAGAATCGGAAGCTGTGGAAGCTGTCGTCGATGCTCTCTGTGAACTCCACGGGTCAGATTCTTATCTGCTGGACTCCTTCGAGCACACTTTCGAGTTCGGAGTTCCCGGGGGCAGCCCCTCCGATGTCGTGTGGGACTGGTTCGAAAGTCCTGTCGGCGACTATCAGCTGACATGCACGGTCCGGGATGACAAGAGCGGCCGAGTGGGACAGTCTGTCGAGCAGATCGACGGCGCAGGGTCCGTCGGTCAGACCCTGGCGGTGAGCGAACCGATCCTGACGCAGTTGGTCACCCAGAAGGCCGACCAGGCGTTGCCCTCGCCGGTCGACTTTCAGTCCTTTCAGATACACCCGCGAGCGCGCAGCGAGTTTGATCGGACGCGGCCAATCGTGGCTTTCTTCGAAATCTATGGCGAAGGACTGGTGGAAGGTGAGGAGCAACAACTCTTCTTCGACTACAAGATCTACACCTCGGAGAAGGTCTTCCACCGCTCTCCCCTGAGGCCCGTTTCCACGGAACTCCACAGCCCTGGAAAGGTGCCATCAGCGCTGCAACTCGATCTGTCATCGCTGCCTTCCGGCGAGTACTCCATGCTCTTGAAGGTCTTTCATGCCGGGCGCAAGCAGTCGGCCATGAAGAGAGTGTCCTTTGAGCTCAAGTGACCCGGGATGACGGATGTCTCGCTTTCAGCGATCAGACTCCGAGCCCCGAAATGGCACCGATTCCTTCCTGTCCAGACTCTCTTGAAAAGCTGTTTCCATACCACAGCTTTTCTCCGGTCGGCCATGCCGACCGGATGATCGGAAGCACGGCTTCCGGTCCGAAAGCAATGGCATGGCCACGCGCACGCCGAAGCGGAGTCGCGAGGACCACTTTCACTCGCCATCGGAGATTCTGCCCCACTCCCTCGCGTAGACGTCCGATCGAACGGGGAGGTAGCCGGGATAACGCCTTCGGGCTGTGGCGACACGGGATCTCTCCAGGGTAATCACGGCGAGTGGGTCCTCTGTCTGCAGCAGGATCTCTCCACTCGGTGCAACCACCACCGAAGGCCCTCCGATCGGAACTCCCCGCTCCGGTCCCGGACGATTGACCGAGACGACGAAAACGCACGCCGTCAGGGCTATGGCTCGAAAGACGATCTCCCACCGCGGAAAAGTCGCCAGTTCCGTCGCACGCGGAGCCAGGATGGCCTCGGCGCCCATCGCCGACAGTATGTGTGCGGGAACAGGACGATTGACGTCCGAACAGAGCTGGACTCCAAAGGGAAGACCGAAGTTCTTGACGACACCGAGTGGGAGGCGTCCATGATCATAGTGAGAGTGCTCCCAGAAGCCTTCCTCCTGGGGAACGTGGAGCTTTTCGTACTCGTTCAGGAGATGCCCCTCAGCATCAAAAGTGAGCGCCCGACTGTACCGTCGACCGTCGGCGGGGTCCCGCAGGATCGTGCCTCCCAGTATCCCGACTCCCGTTTTTCGGGAGAGGCTTTCGAGAAGACGATGACGCCGGCCGTCCGGCTCATCCGCGTCATCGGTGCTGATTTCCTTGGTTGCCGGAGACCAGGGGTGGAGCCCGAGTTCGGGCAGGACGGCCAGCTCAGCTCCCTGGCGACGAGCATCCGAAAGTCTTTGTTCGAGGCGTTGCGGTCCGTCCGGCTGGTAGAAGACCTCGGTGAGCAGGGCGAGTGTGAGCGTGTCTGTCATCGACTGGAAGACCTCCCGATTCTCTTTTCTTGACACCATGTCATTTTGGCCGAGCCTCTTCAATCCGGGAATGATCGTGTTCTGGAGTGTGTCAGAGACACAGGCCAGAGCAAACACAGGGGCAGGGCGGTGCATTCGGGCACGCCCCGCTCGCTCATTCCTTCCGTGCGATGCCTCGATAGAGATAGCCCGCAAAGCGCGGAGCCTTGGGCATGTACTCGTTGTGAAGTCTCTCGATGCTGAGTCCGGAGACTTTCACGAGGCGCCGGATATCTCGATTCAGGTTGCAGCCCTCGGCGAAAATCTTCTGTATCGGATTCAGTCGGTTCTGCCAGCGCCGGACGGATTTGTCGGGGCTGAGTCCATGTTCGACGAAGAAAAAGCGTCCTCCGGGCCGCAGGACTCTGTTGATCTCGGCGAGCGCATTCTCCACCTGGACAATGGAGCAGAGCGTCCAGGTGCTCACCACACTGTCGAACCGGTCATCCTCCATCGGAAGACTCTCACCGCTCAGCAACTGGCTTTCCACAGGGAAGGGACAGGAGGCAATCCTGGAGGAAGCGGCCCGAGCCATTCCTGGATTGGTATCGATCGTCACGAGGCTCTTGACGGTGTCCGGGTAGTGAGGGAGATTCAGGCCGGTCCCGAAGCCGATCTCCAGAGCTTCACCGGTCACTTCAGCGAGGGTCGCGAGGCGTTGCTCGTCGTGCTCCCGGTTGTCCATGACCCAATTGCAGAAGCGTGGAAAGATGTGTTTCGAGTAAAAGCCCATCGGGTCAAGAAAGTCGGAAAGTCAGAAAGTTGAAAGTTGAAAAGTCGTAATTGCGGGAAGTGAGAAGGTCGAACAGCCCGGCCGGGCACACTTCTGGGGTCTGGCCTTCGAAACTTTCGACTTTCAAGCTCCTATTCTCCAGGGGTTTTCGGCTCATACTTTGCCATCAATTCCGAGAAGAGTGGTGAATATCGGATGCTGTCCAGTGCAGAGCGGACCTTTCTCAACTCGTCCATGATGACGGGATGGAATCGCTCTGCGTTCCCTTGAAGGGCCGCCTCCAGGTGTTCCAATGCCTGAGTCGGTTGCGCCTGAGCGGCAAACATGTAGGCGAGGCGAAAATGTGCGAAAGCTTCGTTTTCACCCATTTCCAGGGCCTCGAGGTAAAGGGACTGGACCCTCTCCGGATCGAGTCCCAGGCGATCCAGGACGACCGCAAGCTTGTAGTGAACCGACCCGTCGGTCGGGCGGATGAGCAGGGCCCGTTCGAAGTGTCCCCTGGCGCGCTCAGCCCGGTCATTGTCAGCTGCGATCGAGCCGGCGTTGATCAGCGACTGGAAGTCTTCAGGAGCGTATCGGAGAGCCTGCTCATACGCGGCCAGGGCTTCCATCGCCTTCTTCTGTTCCATCAGGACATCTGCCAGATGTCCCCAGATGAGCGGCTCGAAGGGTTCTTTCGCCAGTGAACGGCGAAGCAACTCCTCCGCTTCGACCCATTTCTGCTGTCGGGCGGCGATGATCCCCTGATTCGCCAGGTTGGCGGCAGAGTCCTGGTCGGCGCGTGCCAGCCGAACCGCCGCTTCCTCCTCCCGTCCCAGGTCGAGCAGGAGGTCTCCGAGGCTCTGAGCCAGATTGGGATCGTCGGGATCGATCCGCTCTGCCGCGAGGAGGGCAGAGAGCGCACGTTCTTTGTTCCCTGTTCGCAGCAGGGTCAATCCGAGTTGCAGATGGCCTTCGTAGCTTTCGGGAGCCAGTTCGACGTAGGAATCGAGTTCTCGGAGGGCCGATTCGGTCTTGTCGAGAGCCAGTAGAGCGAGCGCCAGTTCGTAGTGGATTTCCGGCCCTGCCTGGCCGGACCCTCGTGCCTTTTCGAAGGCTTGGAGAGCTCGCTCGAATTCTTTCATTTCATAAAAAGAGCGGCCGAGAATCTCCCATGCCTCCCAGTTTTCGGGGTCCAGCCTCAAGGCCAGCTCGAGGTCGACGGTGACTGCTTGCGTGTTCCCCAACTCGATGTGACATCGAGCTTTCATCAGAAAGCCGGCCGGGTTTTCCGGCTCGAGTTCGGAGAACGACGTGAACTGCACAAGGGCGAGGTCGAAACTTGACCGGGTCAAGAGGACGAGTCCGAGGTTGAATCGAGCCGCAGAGAAACCGGGATCGGCAGCAACCGCCTTGGCGAAGTATTCAGACTGCTTTTCTGAATACTCGTCCGGCGTTCCGATGAGGGCCTCACCCTTGCGAAACCACTCCAGCGACTCGGGAGTCTGGACCAGCAGCAGTGCCACCAATGGAAGCAGCATTCGGCTAGTTTATCGAAAGGGACCTCCGCGATGTCGAGAAGAATCGGGTGATTCGTGGCGGAATGAGTCGCGAAGAATCTGTCCGTGTCGCCCGACTTCTCTCACTCCTCGTCGAGTCCGTCGAAATGAGTGAGTCTTCGGAACTCGTTGTAACGTAGTCGCACCTCGGTAAAAGTCAACTCTCTCAACCGCTCGAGTGAGAATTTCTCGACGTTGAAGCTGGCCATGACCGAACCGAAGATGATGGCTTTCCGCAGCGCTGTCGCGTCCAACCCCCCCGCGCCCGCCAGATATCCCACAAGTCCCCCTGCGAACGAGTCTCCAGCGCCGGTTGGATCGAAGACCTCCTCCAGCGGATAGCCCGGTACGCCGAAGGCGGTGAGCTCTCCGGTGGGAGTCCTCTGAAACATCAGAACTCCGTACTCTCCCCTTTTGATGACGACGGTTTGCGGGCCCCAGGACAGGATCTTCCGGGCGGCCCTGACGAGATTCGACTCGTTTGACAGCATCCTTGTCTCCGCGTCGTTGATGATCAACAGGTTGATCATCGAAATGGTCCTCTGGAGAGACTCGAGTTGTCCTTCGATCCAGTAATTCATCGTATCGAGCGCGATGAGCTTGGGCGATTTGACCTGAGCCAGGACCTGGCGCTGCAGGGCAGGGTCGATGTTTCCCAGAAAAACGTAGTCGGAATCCCGGTAGGCTTCCGGGATGTCAGGGTGGAACTCTGCGAAGACGTTCAGCTGAGTGTCCAGGGTGTGGGCCTCGTTCAGGTCGTAACCGTACTCCCCGGACCAGCGAAAGGTCTTTCCGTCCAAATAGGTGAGACCGTTGAGATTCACTCCGTGGCTTTCCAACAGATCGACGTCCTCTTTCCTGAAGTCGTTCCCAACGCAGGCAACGAGATGGACGTCGGTAAAAAAGCTGGCGGCGACACTGAAGTATGTGGCAGAGCCTCCGAGCACCTCCACAACTTTTCCAAAAGGTGTTTCCACCGAGTCGTAGGCCACCGAGCCAACGACCAGAATTGAAGCCATGAGTCTCCTTTTTCCGGAAACGAAGAGACGAATCAGGCGCTGACAGCTCGAGAGCTGCCGGAGGCCCGGGATCTCCGGTCTTCCTCCATCGTTTCCCTACAAGTATCGCCCGATGATCGGGTCGAGGCGTTGTCGAGTTTCAGCAGGTACCACATTTCGGTCCGTAATGATGGCATCCTTGAGCGCACTGTGACACGAGCATTCGACTTTCGAGTCGAGGCGGGCGACGGCAGCTTTGACCAGGCGCTGCGCGTTCTCGCTGTTCTTCGTCAGGTACCTGATGATGTCGTCGACCGTCACAGGTTCTTCTTCTTCGTGCCAGCAGTCGTAATCGGTCACCATGGCTATCGTCACATAGCAGATCTCGGCCTCGCGAGCGAGCTTTGCTTCCTGCAGGTTGGTCATCCCGATCAGGTCAGCGCCCCAGCTTCGATAGAGGTGAGATTCCGCCTTCGTTGAGAACGCCGGACCCTCCATGCAGACGTAAGTGCCGCCTCTCTTGATGGGAAGGGCAATATCGCGTCCTGAGGACTCAACTTCCGAAGCGAGTCGGCCGCAGATCGGATCGGAGAAGCTGATGTGGGCGACGACGCCATCTCCGAAGAATGTCGATTGACGCTGCCGCGTCCGGTCGATGAACTGGTCGGGGAGCACGAAGTCCATCGGAGCGTGTTCGGTGCGTAGAGAGCCAACGGCGCTGGCCGAAAGAATCTGCCGAACTCCGAGTTTTTTGAAGCCAAAGATATTCGCCCGAAAAGGGAGTTCGGTCGGCATGAGACGGTGTCCCCGGCCGTGGCGGGCGAGAAAAGCGACCCTCTTGCCCTGGAGCGTGCCGAGCAGGTAGCTGTCGCTGCAGTTTCCGAAGGGAGTCTCGATGACGGCCTCCTGCCTGTCCTCGAGTTCAGCCATGTCGTAGAGGCCGCTTCCTCCGATGATTCCGATTTCTGCTTCCATTCACTATCTCCTCGAGTCAGTCGGACATTGTTGACGTGACGGTTTCTGCAACCGTCGGTGCCCAGGATGTTCGTGTTTCTGATTCGGGCATGACAAAGATGAAGGAAAGACGAGTTCCTGGCGTCTCGGCCGCTGAGCTGGGAGTCGATAATCCTTGCTGGTCTCTTGTCGTCGTCCTCGGAAACCACGTTTGGCCTGCCGTGATGCAGAGCACCGGACCTGAATATCCTAAGGATGATTCAGAAGAAATCAACCGGGACCGCATGAAATCGACCTCCGGAGCACCTCAGTTCCCCGACTGGATGGGTCGGGTCATGAGCAAACATGACCGTCCACTGGTGTTCGAGGATGGTGTTGTAGAGCGCTCGTCGCGTCTCCAGTGTGGTCATGGGATGGAGATCGAAACTCATGATCCAGGGAAGAGGAACGTGGGCAATCGTGGGGCAGAGATCGCCGATAAAGAGAAGTTGACGCTCGCCCGAATCGATCAACACGGATTGATGACCTCGCGTGTGTCCCGGCGTGGGGATGAGCCGGACTCCAGGCAGGACCTCGGTGTCGCCCTCGACGAGATCGAGTTGCCCGGACTCCTCGAGTGGCTTCCAATCCTGCGTTCTATAACTGGCTGCGTTCCGTTCGGTCGGACGGTTCGCCTCAGCATGCTCGAGTGCTTGTGTGACATATCGGGCATTCGGGAAGGTGGCCGTCGGACGGCCTTCGTGAAGAACAGTGTTTCCGCCGGCATGATCGAAATGGAGGTGAGTATTGATCACCAGTTTCACCCGATCCGGACGGACTCCTCTGACCGCCAGGTTGGCCACGAGAGGGCTCGGATGCTGCATCCGATAGATGCCTCGCTCTTTCTCGGAGTATTTCTCTCCGCAGCCGGTCTCGATGAGGACAGTCGTCTCGGGCGATCTCAGTAGGAGGCAGTTCGTGGTCAGTGGTATCCGATTCTCATCGTCGGGAGCCGTGACACGGCTCCACAAGGTCTTGGGCACTACGCCGAACATGGCGCCGCCGTCCAGCCGGAAGGTGCCTCCGGGAATCAGGTCAAGTTCGAATTCTCCCCATTTCATTCGAATTCCTCTTCGTTCGGGGTCTGGCAGAGTTCGATGAGGACGCCCCCGGTCGAGTCCGGGTGGATGAATGCGATCAGGTTGCCTTCCGCTCCCTTCCGGGGTCTTTCGTCGATCAGGCGGGTGTCGGACGCATTCAGTCTATCGAGGGTTTCTTCGATATTCTCGACCTCGAAAGTGATGTGATGCAGGCCTCCTCCCCGGCGCTCGACGAATCGCGAAACAGATGATTCTGGGCCCAGCGGTTCGATCAGTTCGATCGCTGAGTCGCCGACACTCAGAAGAGCGACCTTGACGTTCTGGTCCGGGACGGTTTCGACAACATCCCATTCCAGGCCGAGAAGCTTGTAGAACTCCGACACGACCCCGATCGAGTCGGTCACAATGCCGACGTGGGCGATTTTCTTGATCATTCTTTGAATCCCTCCGGACCCACCCTCTCGAGCAGGCTTTCCACGATGCTGTATGGATCCGATTCTCCCGACTTGACCTCTCGAGAGAGGCGGTCCCACTCGGCGGGCGCAATTCCCGTCATGATCCGCTCTGTCAACCCGTCGCGAAACATCTCGATCAACCGTTTCCGGATCATTCTCAACTCCCGACCCTCGCGGCCGGGCCCGGCAGCGGACGATTGAAAACGCTCCAAGGCATCCACCAGCGCTTCGGCACCGTCACCTTTGGTTGCGGTGGTTGCGATGACAGGTGGAATCCATCCGTCCGCGCGCTCGGTCTCCGCAACAGTAGCCTCCAGCTCCGCACGGAGCCGCCCAGAGCCTTCGAGGTCACACTTGTTGACAACAAAGATGTCGGCGATCTCCATCAGGCCGGCTTTTGCGATCTGGACATCGTCCCCGAGACCGGGCGCGAGCACCACGACCGTGACGTCGGCAGCTCGGTGGACGTCTATTTCTCCTTGACCGACTCCGACGGTCTCGACGATGCCGATATCGAAACCGGCGGCTCCCAGCACGACAAGCGAATCCCGGACTGCCATGGAGAGTCCGCCCAGCTTTCCTCGGCTGGCCAGGCTCCGTATGAACACGCCTGAGTCGCGGCTGAGGCGCTGCATTCGAACTCGATCGCCAAGGACTGCACCTCCGCTGAACGGAGAGCTTGGATCGACCGCCAGTATCGCGACTGCTCGCTTTCGGGCCCGGAAGACCGTGGCCGATCGATCGACCAGGGTGCTCTTCCCGACGCCCGGGCTGCCGGTGATGCCGATCGTCCAGATCCCGCCTGAATGGCCGTGGAGTCTCTGCAAGAGCCGTCTGGTTTCAGGTCCAGGATCGTTTTCGACCCGGCTGAGGAATCGGGCCACCGTCCGGGTTTCACCCTTGAGAAGTCGCTCGATCTCGTGTTCAAGTGACGTTCCCGGCGAGCCGACGCGAGACATCAGTCCTCACGCCCTGATTGGAGAATCTCGCGTGCGATCACAAGCCGCTGGATCTCGCTGGTTCCTTCGCCGATCGTGCACAACTTGGAGTCGCGCCAATACTTCTCGGCAGGGTAGTCCTTGATGTAGCCGTATCCGCCGTGAATCTGAACGGCCTGTTCAGAGACCCAGACAGCCGTTTCACCAGCGAACAGCTTGGCCATCGAAGATTCCTGCGGGCACGATCCGTTCTGTTGTTTGAGGCGGGCGGCCTGGTAGGTCAGGAGCCTCGAGGCTTGAACTCGTGTGGCCATGTCGGCCAACGTGAACTGAATCGCCTGGAACTTCGAAATCGGACGTCCGAACTGTTCGCGCTCCATTGCGTACTTGATGCTGCAATCGAGAGCTCCCTGCGCAATACCGAGGCCCATGGACGCGATCGAGATGCGCCCGCCGTCGAGGACTTTGAGGGCGTCCACGAAACCCTCACCCTCCTTCCCGAGCAGGTTGTCGGCCGGTACTTCCACGTTCTCGAGGATGACCGTGGCCGTGTCGCTCGACCGGCAGCCCAGTTTGTTTTCCTTCTTTCCCGGCTCGAGTCCCTCAGTGCCTTTCTCGACGATGAAAGCCGATATGCCGCGTGTGCCTTTCGCGGCGTCGGTCACGGCCATGACCACATAGACATCGGCACAACTCCCGTGAGTACAGAAGTTCTTCGTGCCGTTGAGGACCCATCCTCGGTCACTCTGAACAGCGGTCGATCGCGCCGCCGCCGCGTCACTGCCTGAACCCGGTTCGGTGAGCGCCCAGGCACCCAGATGTTCTCCGGTCGCCAGCCGAGGGATGTACCGGCGCTTCTGATCTTTGCTGCCCATCAGATGGATGTGGTTGGTGCAAAGCGAGTTGTGGGCCGCCACGGACAACGCCACGGATCCGTCGACCCGGGCCAGTTCCTCCAGGATGATCGCGTATTCGGGATATCCCAGTCCGGCACCATCGAACTCGGGACTGACGAGGACTCCGAGGATTCCGAGCTCGCCCAGCTTCCGAATGGTTTCGATCGGAAAGATCTGCCCCTCGTCCCAGGCGAGTGAATGCGGAGCGATCTCGGTCAGGGCGAAATCGCGGACGGTCTCGCGGAGCAGCGCCTGCTCTTCGCCGTCCTGAAGCGGGGTGGGAACTGAAAGAGAGTCTCGATGGCTCACCGCGCTAGTTTAGCAGAGGCCGACAGCGCGTCGAGGTAGGGCGACGGATGATGAATGACGGATGGCGGATGGATGTGGGCAAGGCGGAATCAGTCCATTCCGGAATCGAGGAATTCAGTAATGTCCGTCGCCTGAATCTTCGCCCTCCCCCGTCAGCTCTCCGCAAGCCACGAGCCCGCTCAATCAGAGACCGGCTCCCCTTCGTTCGCGGTTCTGGCTGCATACAGTTCTTGCAGGCGCACCGTCCGCGGGCCGATGGCCCCGTCGCCGATCTGTCGCCCATCGACCTCCAGTACTGGAGAGAGTTCGCCCATGGTCCCGGATGTGAACATCTCGTCCGAGGAATAGATTTCGCTCATGGAGACGTTTCTTTCCTGAACCGGAACTCCATCCTGCAAGGCCAGTTCGATGACCGTCCGGCGCGTGATTCCGGGAACGCAACTGTCAGCGGTGGGTGTCAGAAGGTGGCCCTTCTTGAACAGAAAAACGTTCGTCGCATTTGTTTCTGAGACGAAGCCGTTGAGGTCCAGCATGATCGCATCGTCGACGCCCGCGGCATTCGCTTCTATCTTTGCCAGGATGTTGTTGATCAGGTTGTTGTGATGGATCTTCGAGTCGATGCACTGCGGGGGATTCCGTCGGACGCTCGAGGTGATCAGACGGATCCCGGCCGCGTCATACACCGGCTTTTTCCATTCGGCCAGAACGATGAGGCATGATCCGGACCGATTGAAGCTCGGGCTCATTCCTGAGGTCACCTTTTCTCCCCGCGTCAGGGTCAACCGGATATGCGTCTCGTCCCGCATCCCGTTTGCCTGCAGGGTTTCGAATATGGCCTGCCTGATGGTTTCTTTTGAAGGGATGTCGGCGAACGCCATGGCCCGTGCCGAGTCCACGAGACGATCGAGATGGGCCTCGAGATGGAAAATCCGGCCCCTGTAGACCCGAATCCCTTCCCAGACAGCATCTCCTCCTTGAACGGAGCTGTCGAAGACCGAAACTCGTGCTTCATTTCTGGGAAAGAGCCGGCCGTTCACATGAATCAATATGTCTGCGTTTCGGGGGTCTGGAAGAGTCGGGCTGCGACGTGTGTCGTTGGCGTCTGAGTTCGACATGGTCTTGGTGAATCCTCAGTCCCTTGCGGGACCTATGACAACAGAGTCACGAGGACAAGGGCGCGATGGCCGTCCCCTTTCCTTCGCGTGTTTCGATTCCTTCCTTTTCCATCACTGCGCTCGAATGGCTGATTCGAGCAGGAACTCGTAATGCGGGCGACACTCTTCGAGCAAGGGTGCCAGTTCCGCCGGGAGCGGCCTGGATCGCGGGCGATAGGGTTGGAAGCCGACTGACCGATGAACGTTGTCGTACCAGTGGGGAGCCCAGACGCCATCCTCGGGCCTCTGTTGCGCGGGCCAGGTGAGCATCGATTCCTGAAAGTCGAGACCTGCTGTCTCACAGAGTCTGCGCAACACTCCTGGAGGGTCCTGAAGGAGTTCCCGTGAGTCGAGCACTGGTGGATCCTGGCCCCATCGACGCAGTTTCCGCAAGAGGTCGGATTGAATCCCCAACCCCGTGTCTTTCAGTTGTGGTCGGCCAATGACTTTGGCGAGCGAGGGGAGCATCAATTCCGGGGCACGCACTAGAAAAACGTTGAAGGTCTTTTTCAGAAAATCGAGGTCGAGATCGACCAGATGGTGAGCCATGTGCTTCTGGAAGAGGACCCGCTTGTCGACGTTTCCGAGAATGACCTGTTCCACGACACGTCGACCGTCGTTCTCCATCGTCTCCAGAATGGCCTCGCGGTCCGGGTGGGAGGCACCGCTGACCCTGAGATAGTGGGCGTAGAGTGGCTCGTCCAGAACGATCGTGTCGGACCGTTGCGCGAACGAGTACATCAGCGCCGTCGAGACGTTTCTGGGCCCGGACCAGAGGCAGATCCGAAGTGTTCTTCGGGTTCTCTTCTTCACGGGGTCGACCATCGCTTCTCCCGAATACTAGATCGACTCCCGATGGTCAAGTGCTGGTCATTCCTTCGAGAACGCCTCTTGGGGTGACCGACGACTTGTGGTATTAGAAGAAACGCGAAGCGCACGTGGGCGCCCGGGGGTGACAGATGGGTTCGGCGGAAACGATTGATGAAGTCGTTCAGGGGCTCGATGAGATCATCGACTGGGCCTGGGAGTCGAAGAGCCGTCTCGGTTACTTTCCGGCTCTTTATCGAAAGGTCACGTTGGAGGTGAAAAAGGGGATCGCCGAAGGCTTCTTCGATGATGGCCCTCGGATGGAACGACTGGACGTGACCTTCGCCAATAGGTACTTGAAGGCCTTCAGGTCCTACCGGGAGGGGACGCCGCTGACGCTGAGCTGGAAGACGGCGTTCGAGGCTGCAGACAGCGGCCGGTACCTGATCATCCAGCACCTGCTGCTCGGGATGAACGCCCACATTAATCTCGATCTGGGAATCGCCACCGCCCAGGTCAGTCCCGGGCCCCAGATCGCCGCAATCGAGGGTGACTTCGCTCGGATCAACCAGATTCTGACCCGCCTGATCGGCGACGTCCAGCAGGACATCAATCAACTCTCGCCCTGGTTCTGGTTCCTCGATAAAATCGGGGGACGTTCGGACGAAAAGTTTGCGAAGTTCAGCCTGAAAGAGGCGCGCAAGGCGGCCTGGAGGGTCGCGGAGGATCTCGCAGCCCTGCGACCTGAGTTGGCCGACGAGCACATCAAAGTCCTCGATGGCGTGGTGAAAGATCTCGCCCGACTCCTGGAGGGGCGCGGCCCGATAACCCGGCCTGTCGTCTGGCTCGTGCGTCGCAAAGAGTGCAAGGACGTGCGCCGCATTATCGACCAGCTGAGGTAGTTGTTCGTTTGCAGTTGTCCGCTCGCGGGTGTCGGTTGTCCGAATCGGTGAACTCCTCACAGGACCCTTGATCGAGCCAGAATCGTCCCACCGTTCACCGCCATCCGCGACACCGGAGACTGCTATTATCAAGTGTTATCCGGACTCCATCCGGTGCTATCGAGGAAAGGTAAAGTGGTTCAGCGGAACACTCTGGCCGGAGTCGCCGAATATACGGAAGAACACGTTCGCAGTCTGGACTGGCGCGAGCATATTCGCACCAGGCCGGGGATGTATATCGGCAAGCTGGGCGACGGGAGCAGCTTCGACGATGGGATCTACCTGCTTGTCAAAGAGGCGGTCGACAACAGCGTCGACGAGTTCCTGATGGGGGCGGGTAAACGGATCGACATTCGCATCCAGGATCGGACTGTCATCGTCCGAGACTATGGGCGGGGCATCCCGCATGGAAAGCTCGTGGAGTGCGTCGCGAAGATCAACACTGGCGCCAAGTACGACAAAGGCGCATTTTATCGATCCGTTGGATTGAACGGCGTCGGAACTAAGGCCGTCAATGCCCTCTCCTCGGATTTTCGGGTCGAGTCTTTTCGAGACGGGTCGGTGAAACAAGCCGAGTTTCAACGAGGCGAACTGGTCCGCGAGCACTCTTCGAAGCCATCAAAAGAACGACACGGGACTCGAATTCGCTTCACTCCCGATCCGGACATTTTCACCGACTATCACTTTGAGCCGGCGATCGTTGAGGAGAGACTGTGGACCTACGCCTTCCTCAACATCGGCCTCAAGCTGCAGTTCAACGGGCAGATCATCTCCAGCGAAAACGGGCTTCGCGACCTTCTCGAGAAGGAAGTGGCGGAAGGCGGACGGTATCCGATCGTCCATGTCGCGGATGAGAGCATCGAATACGCTCTCACACACACCGACAACTATGGCGAGTCTTACCTCTCATTTGTAAACGGGCAGTACACCCAGGACGGGGGCACCCACCAGGCAGCGTTTCGAGAGGGAGTCCTGAAGGCCGCCCGGGACTTTTTCAAGAAAGAAATGGAGGCCTCGGATGTCCGCGGCGGAATCGTAGGTGCCGTCCTTGTGCGCATCCACGAGCCCGTCTTCGAGTCCCAGACGAAGACGAAACTCGGAAGCACTCAGGTCACTCCCGAAGGGCCCACGGTTCGCTCCTGGCTGGTTGAGTTCGTTCGACAGACACTCGTGAACCACCTCCACAAGAACCCCGAGGTGGCCGAGTCTTTTCAGGCCAAGATTCAGCAGAACGAAAAGGAGCGTCGAGATCTGGCCGGCATCAAGAAGCTGGCCAAGGAGCGACAGAAAAAGGCAAACGTCCACAACCGGAAGCTGCGGGATTGTAAGAATCACTTCAACAATCCGAAGAGTGAATTCCCGGATCATTCCCAGATCTTCATCACCGAGGGCGACAGTGCCTCGGGCAGTCTCAACAAAGTCCGGGAGGTCCGCACACAAGCTGTTTTCTCGCTGAAGGGCAAGCCGCTCAACTGCTTCGGAGTATCGAAAAAGGTTGTCTACCAGAACGAAGAGCTGAACCTTCTGCAGCACGCTCTGGGAATAGAAGACAGCCTGGACGACCTTCGATACAACTACGTGATCATCGCGACGGATGCCGACGTCGATGGGATGCACATCCGCTTGCTGCTGTTGACGTTCTTCCTCAAGTTTTTCCCGGAGTTGGTTCGGAAGGGACACGTCTTTGTCCTTCAGACCCCTCTCTTCAGAGTCCGCAACAAGAAGGTGACGAAGTACTGCTACAACGAAACGGAAAGGGCCGAAGCTGTTGCGGCTCTCGGTCGAAATCCCGAGATCACCCGATTCAAAGGACTTGGTGAGATTTCTCCAAAGGAGTTCGCTGATTTCATCGGAGAGGACATCCGTCTTGATCGTGTCCGGCTGCCCCAGGCTCTGAAGATCAAAGAGCACCTGCAATACTACATGGGTAAGAACACGCCCGACCGCCGCCGATTCATTATTGAGAATCTGGTCGAGGAGCCTGTCGATCTGGGGGCCCGGAATGCCGGCGAGGTTCCATGAAGAAGCTCAAGAAGAACGACTCGCTGCAGCGACCGGAACCGCGCGAAGACCTGGAGATCCGGAGAACTTACCAGGACTACTTTCTTCAGTACGCCTCGTATGTCATCACGGACCGAGCGATACCCGAGGTGTCGGACGGTCTGAAGCCTGTCCAGAGACGCATCCTGCATTCAATGTGGGAAAACGAGGACGGCCGTTACAACAAAGTTGCCAATCTGGTCGGCAACACGATGAAGTACCATCCGCATGGCGACGCCTCCATCTATTCGGCGATGGTGGGAATGGGGCAGAAGGAACTCCTCATCGATACCCAGGGGAACTGGGGAGATCCGGTCACGAACGACTCCGCCGCCGCCGCACGATACATCGAGGCGCGGCTCACACCGTTCGCTAAAGATGTGGTGTTCGCGCCTCACCTGACGCGCTTCAAGCTCTCCTACGACGGGCGAAACAAGGAGCCTGTGACCTTCCCCGTCCGGTTTCCGCTCCTCCTGGCTACGGGCGCGGAAGGAATCGCGGTGGGCTTGTCGACCCGTATTCTTCCCCACAACTTCATCGAACTCCTCGAGGCGCAGAAGTCGGAACTCAGAGGCCGGCCTTTCGAGATCTTTCCCGATTTTCCGAGCGGCGGCTACGCCGACGTGAGCAGTTATCAGGATGGGGCCCCGGGATCGAGGGTGAAGGTCCGAGCGAAGATCGAGCAAGGACAGGGGAAGTCGGTGATCATCCGGGAGATTCCTTACGGAACGACGACCGAGTCTGTCATCGATTCGATTCTCTCAGCCAGTGAGAAGGGGAAGATCAAAGTTGCCCGAATCGAGGACAATTCGGCCTCAGAGTTGGAGATCGTCGTCACCTTCTCTCGGGGTGTCGATATGGACAAGGCGGTCGACGCTCTCTACGCGTTCACGGACTGCGAGGTCACGCTCAGCTCAAATTGCATGGTGATTGAGGACGGACGGCCGGTCGCAAAAACGGCCTCCGAAATGCTCGTTCACAACGCTGACCAGACACGAAGGCTGCTCAGAGAAGACCTCCAGATTCAACAACAGCGCCTGGAAGATCGTTGGCATCAGAAGAGTCTCGTGCAGATCTTCGTCGAGAATCGGATCTATCTTCGGATCGAGGAGTGCAAGACCTGGGACTCGGTCCTGTCCGAGATCGACAAAGGGCTGGAGCCTTTCAAGGCCGGCCTCCGTCGAGAGGTGACGACCGACGACCTGGTCAGGCTGACGGAGGTCAAGATCCGACGCATCAGCGCCTGGGACTCAGACAAGGCGAGAGAGGAACTCGATGCGATCGAGGCCGAACTCGCCAAAGTCAGACGGTTTCTGAGGAACGTGACCCAATACACCATCGACTACCTCGACGGATTGCTCCTCAAGTACGGCGCCGGCCGGCAACGGCGGACCGAACTGACAACATTCGAGTCGGTGAGGGCCGTGACGGTCGTCGAGCGAATAGAAAAGCTCTTCGTCGATGCCAAAGCGGGTTTCATCGGAACTGAAATGAAGGGTGAACAGGAAGTGGGAGCGTGCTCCCACCTCGATGACGTCCTCGTGATCCGTGGGGACGGCTCTCTTGTTGTGACCAGGGTCGCCGAAAAGAAATACGTCGGGGAAGGGATCGTCCATGTCCAGGTCTTCAGTCCCGAGGATCGCGAAACCGTCTTCAACCTGATCTACACAGATGTCCAGAGTGGCCGCTGCTATGCCAAGCGCTTTCAAGTGGGCGGAGTGACGAGAGACAAAACCTATCCGCTCGGCAAGGGTCAGAAAGGCACGAGACTTCATGATGTCTCGATCGGATCCGGGTGTTTCGTATTCGTCAAGCTCCGTAAGAAGCCGAGAATCAAGACCGATATCTACCTGGCTTTCGATGACCTGCTCATCAAGGGTCGCTCGGCCGGTGGACTCGTGGTGAGCAAGCACGCTGTGTCCAGCGTCCGCCAGATCTCGCAGCGCGTCTATGAAGATCGTATCGGCGCTCCCCGCGTAGACCCATCAGAATCCCCGAAAGGGAGTACGGCGGGCGATCCACAGCCGCCAGATGAACCGGACGATCAGAAAAAACTCTTCGAGTAGGCGTCCGAATCCCCCGGGTTTCTGAGAAGGTCAATCGGTCCAGGGTGCGTGTGAGCCGAGGAGATGACGAGCTGCACTAGCCTGCCACGGGCTGAGGAGACCGCCTTCCGAGAATCCTTCGGAAGAACTTGAAGAGCAGAAAGATCATCCCCGAAAAACCGATCAGCAGGAGGCTCCCCAGAGCCAGTGCCACATACGGATGGTCCGAAACGAGCCACATCAGCAGGAGCACGACGCCGTCCTCGACAAAGCTCATGAACCAGTTGGTGAAGGGCTCCGGTGTCGAGTTCAACGCGAGACGGGTGCTGGCCTTGGCTCCGTGAGCGGTCAGCGTCACGACACCCCCGAGTAGAGCCGCCACCCAGAAGAGTTCCGGACGGATTTCGCCGATGGCGGACGCCGCGAGCACCGCCCCTGCGGGCACTCGAATGAAGGTCTGAAGGGTGTCCCAGGTGTTATCGACGTAAGGGATTTTGTCGGCTACAAACTCGATCAGGAAGAGAACTCCGGCCGTTCCCATCACCCAGGGATTCGAGAGGATCTCAAGTGAGGACGGAAGTTCGAGCCACCCTATCCGGTTCATGAGCCCGAGCGAGAGTACGGTGATGTAGAGGTTGAGACCGGCGGTCAGGCTGCTTCCGAAGGCAAGAGCGAGCTGGGCGATGTCCATAGCGAGACTCTCTGATGAGATCTCTGAGAATCGCAAGGGCGCTGAACTCGATGTCCTCCGAGTACGGCGTTCGCGAGTTCGGCGCCCTTACGGGTAACGTCAGGCATCAGGGTACTTCAATTTCGGCGGATGCGAATATCCCCTTTGTGTGTGGAGACGAAGATTTCTGGCCCTCCCCCGTTCATGTCGGCATCGAATCGGTACTTCGATCGGTAGTTGCGTTCCATGTCGAAGTCGGACCGAAAATCGGCTCTCTTTGAAAGATCGGCACGGATGTTGGCCCCTTGGGCTTCCGGAACACTGAGCACGATCCGGCCCTTGTGGGTGACCAGCCGGGAACGCGAGTCGAGTTGATCCGCCTGGACCGAGATTTCCCCCTTGTGGGTCTCGAGATCGAAGCCGCCCCGGATACTGGCCAGATTGACCACGCCTTTGTGAGTTTCGATCCTCAGCTCGCCGGCAAGATCCTGGCCGTCGATCGTTCCTTTGTGAGTTTCGACATCGATGTTGCCTTCAAGCCCAAAGAGTTCGATCTCAGATTTGTGATCGTCGATCTGAAGCTGAAGAGACCTCGGGGCTCGGATCTCGAAATGGACGTAGGGGAGGGTCTTGGAGGAACCGCCCCACCATCCTCGATTCGAGGGAACGTCGTCATAGTCGGCTCGGATCACGACACCTTTACCGCTTCGACGCACTTCGATGCGTGTGGCCTCGACAACCTGCTCCGCGTATTCCGAGTCGACATCCCGCGGAGCCTCGATAGTCGCCAGGACTTCGAGGCCGTTCTGTGCCCAGGAGGTCACGTGAATGCTGCCTTTGAATGTCTTGATGGAAAGCCGGTCGCCCGGATTGAAATCGGTCGTTTCCTGGAACTCCCTCACCTGCCCGGTCGCGATCGCGGAAGTGGCGGCGAATGTCAGCGCCAGTACCGCCAGGAAGTAAAACCCCTTTCGATGTGTCATAGACCCTGCTCCTCTTTGAATTGAATGAAGTCTTCTTGTCACTGTAGACTCCGGATCATCTCTTTCGGTTGGCTCTCCGTTCTCAAATCGTACGAAGGTATTCCCGAGAAGGTTCACCAGTCCCAGCCCAGGCGGATAGAAGAGTTTCGCGCAGAGACGCAGAGAAAGCCCGGTCTCTCTGGTTCGGATGGCTTGACGGACCCCCTTCGTTGCGGACGTTTCGACACTGCGCGAGGAAGACCTGCTTATTCTGGGACCGGGGTCCGGCCGGGTCCGCTGGAAAGTCGACGCTGCTGTCGGACAAACGTCGAGCCGGTAAGGAGAGGGAAACTAATTCAGAGGTCGGTGCGTCTATAGAGGCAATCACCAACCCCAAAAACCTACCTGACGATACGGGAAGCAGGGAGCGAAAACCCCCTGCTTCCTCCTCATTTGGCGCGGAGTATAGCATACGAGAATTGGAGAAGCCAGGATTCGCTTCTTCGCTGTTTCTTCGCTGTTCACCATGACCCGTCTCCCGGTCAGGAACGCTGCACGAGACACTGGACCCGAAGCGAAGCCCTCTGTTGATTCGAAGAGGAATCCTCAGCCTGAATGCCCGGTTTTCGGTACCATGGCTATGATGCTTCGGAATGCCCTGACCGCTCTCGCCATCATTTTCTCGTCCGCACATCTTTCGGGCGGTGAGAAGCCCTGGTTCGTGGAGGTCGGAGAGAGCGCCGGGATCTCGCACCGACACCACAACCGTATTTTCGAGAACGAATACGCGAGGACCATGCAGGGCTACACGGCGCTTGGCGCCGCAGTCGCAGTAGCGGACTATGACGGCGATGGTTTTCAGGATGTCTTTCTGACGGACTCGAGCCTCGATGGCAGTAACAGGCTCTTCAGGAACCGCGGAGACGGGACCTTCACGGACGTGACCACGCACGCCGGGGTTGCGGGCGGCAACGATGAACTGAATGCGTCCGCGGCTGCGCTCTGGCTCGACCATGACGGCGATGGACATCCCGACCTGCTCGTGGTCCGATTCGGGACCAGTCTCCTTTATCGGAACCGAGGCGATGGGACCTTTCTGGAGGTTTCCGGTCAGGTCGGATTGACCAGTAAGCGCCAGAACAGCATCGCGGCAATCTCTTTCGACTTCGACCGAGATGGCGACCTCGACCTCTTTCTCGGAAACTACTTCCAGGACGTCAACATCTTCAAACCAACACGGACCAATTTCTTTCCGGAGAGCTTCGAGACTGCCGACAATGGAGGCGGTGTCACCGTTTATCGGAACGACGGAGCATCGGGGTTCGTCGAGGTCACGGCCTCGGCCGGGCTTCGATTGAGCGGCTGGACGCTCGATCTCGGGCACGCCGATGCCGACTTCGACGGGGACGAGGATCTCTACATCGCCTGCGATTTCGGCACTGATCGATTCTTCGTCAACAACGGCGACGGAACTTTCCGCGACGCGACCGCCGAAGCCATTGGAATCGACTCCAAGAAGGGAATGAACGTCGACTGGGGTGATTTTGATCGAGATGGTCTGTTCGACATCTACGTCACGAACATCACGGACGACTACATGCGAGAGGGTAACTTTCTGTGGCGCAACAACGGCGATCTCACCTTTTCAGATGTCGCACGAGAAACGGAGACATTCGATACGGGATGGGGCTGGGCCGGCAAATTCTTCGATGTCGACAACGACGGTTGGCTGGACCTCTATGTCGTTAACGGCTGGGTTTCGGCCGGCCCGCAGAGCTACGTCCCACTCATCTTTGACATGATTCTCAGGAACTCAGAGGGGGAGAAGGTCGACGATCTGAGCGACCTGAGAAAGTGGCCTCCGATCGACGATATGAGCCTCAGCGGCCACCAGCGGATGAAGCTTTTTCACAATCAGGATGGCCAGGTTTTTCGTGAGGTCGGCAAGAGGCATGGGGTCGATTCGCAGCTTGATGGCAGGGGAATCGCCATTGCTGACTTCGACAACGATGGGCGTCTCGACATGATCGTGAGCATCGTCAATTCTCGCCCTTTGCTGTTCCGGAACACGCGTCCGGCCGATTCCGCATCGAACTGGATTCAATTCTCCCTCAGAGGCACATCCCCGAACACTCTGGCCGTCGGCGCAAAGATCGAGGTGAAGACCAGTGAAGGGCGGGCGGTGGAGTTCGTGAATGGAGGAAACGGGTTCGCTTCGCAAAGCAGCCAACGACTCCATTTCGGACTCGGCCGAGCGGATCAGGTCGACTCGGTGACCGTCACATGGCCTTCGGGAGGTCGCGAAACCATTGGTCCTTTGAAGGCAGGCCGGTTGTACCACATCGAGGAAGGTCGGGCTGCGACCACATCAAACACTCTACGGGAGGAGAAATGAAACCTCTGTGGGCGCTGGGAACCGCTCTTGCCTTCGTGTGCTCGGGCCTGTCCCTTTCACAAGAGGCCACCGATGCGTATCAAAAGGCCCAGGAGTCCCGGCGGCAGAAAAACTTTGAGGCGGCCCTGGCCAGTTTCCAGAAGGCGCTCGAACTTGAGCCCGACAGCTTGCGCTTCGGAAGTGAGTATCGGATGACGGTCATCGAGGCCGGAGCCTTCGAAGAAGGTGCTGCTTTCCTGGAGGATTTGTGCGCGCGGAACCCTGAAGCGGCGTTCGCTCATCTGAACCTCGGCTTCGCAATCGTCGACAAGATCCCGGCCGCTGGTTCGATCACTCAGGTTCTTCTCGCAAGCAAGGCGTTGATGAGTTTCTCCCGATCTCTCGAGATCAAGGTCACCTGGATCGGGCTCTATGCCCGTGGGCGCAGCTATCTCTTCTGGCCGAAAGCCTTCAACCGGATGCCACTCGCTCTCGCCGATCTGGAAAAGGCCCTGGAGATCCAGGAGTCGCAGCCCCGTCGCTCCTACCACGTTCGAGTGTTTTCAGCCCTGGGGGACGCTTACCTCAAGATGGGAGATATCCCGAAAGCCCGCTCCTTCTGGCAGACAGGGCTAGGGATTTTTCCAGAAAATGAAAACCTCAAAAAAAGAATGGCAGCTAAAGGCGATGAACTCGAAAAGCTTCTTGAATTCGAGTATGACCCCAACCTTCCCGTCGATACTGATCTGAAGGAACTCTGGAGCCAACCGTGAGGATCTCGTCGAGAATCCTGACAACCGGGATCGTCGTCAGGACGGTCGCGTCCGCCGCCTGTCTGCTCGGACTTTCCTCCACTTCGGGACCTGCCGCTGAGCCCCCGATTCGATTTCAGGAGATGGCGGACCAGGCCGGTGTCCTCAATCACCACACGGCACGCCGGTTCGGCGGCGAAAAAGGCCAGGTGCTGGAGATGTTCACCTCCGGAGGGGCCTCTGTCGCGGTCGCTGATGTCAACAACGACGGCTGGGAGGATCTCCTGGTCACGAATGCAGCCGTCGGAGCTGACAACAGACTGTTCTTGAACCGAAAGGGAATGCGTTTTGAGGAATCTGACAAATCCGCCGTCTCGGCCGGGAACGATCCGGATGCGATCGTTTCGGACGCTCTTTTCTTCGATTACGACAACGACGGCTGGCAGGACCTCATCCTGGCGCGATTTGGAACTCCTCTTCTCTTTCACAACGAAGCGGGAAAGGGCTTTCGCGATGTCAGCGCCCAGTCCGGCTTTCGGACGTTCCAGAACAGCGTGGCGGTGATCACTCTGGACTATGACATCGACGGTGACCTGGATGTTCTGTTCGGTAACTACTTCAAAGCGGTCAATCTCCATGCCCTCGAAGACACGCGCATCCTCCCGGACAATCTGGACGACGCCAACAATGGGGGAGGCGTTTCTCTCTGGCGGAATGAGGGCCGAGGCCGCTTTGTTGATGTCACGAATGAGTCCGGCCTCGCAGACCACACAGGATGGACGCTCGACCTGGGACACGGTGATTTCGATCGGGATGGCCATCCCGACCTCTACCTGGCTTGCGATTTCGGCACGGACCGTCTGTTCCGGAACAACGGCGATGGAACGTTCACCGATCGAACGATCGAAGCGCTGGGAGGCCGCGACACCAAGAAGGGAATGAACGCCGAGATCGGAGACTACGACAACGACGGGTGGCTCGACGTGTACGTCACCAATATCACCGACGAGTACATGAAAGAGTGCAACATGCTCTGGCACAACAATGGAGACGGGACGTTCACCGACGTTTCCAGGGAGACCGGGACCTGCGACACACGTTGGGGCTGGGCTGCAAAGTTCGCCGACTTCGACAACGACGGATGGCTCGACATTTTCGCCGTCGACGGCATGCGTTCGGCCGGCAAAATCGATTACATCCCGACCCTCTTCGAAATGATCGTGACCCCGAACGTCGATTTCAGCGACGTCAACAGCTGGCCTGACATCGGTGACAAGAGTTGGAGCGGATACCAGAAGAGCAGACTCTTTCGGAATCGCTCCGGCCAGCTTTTCGAGGACATCGCTCCGGAAGCCGGAGTCGACAACGACAGGGATGGCCGAGGAGTGGTTGTGGCAGATTTCGATCGCGATGGACGGGTGGACATCTATCAGACCAACATGGCCCAGCCTTCACTGTTCTATCGCAACCTGTCGTCGAGTGTCGGGCATTGGATTGCCCTCCAACTGGTGGGAACCGATTCCAACCGAGACGCTGTCGGAGCCAGGGTTACGGTCAGGACCGGCCACTCGGAACAGGTTCGCGAGGTCTCGGGCGGAAACGGATACTCTGGGCAGAGCTCTAAAATCCTTCATTTCGGGCTGGGCCCTGAGAAGAGTGCAGAGATCACGGTGCGCTGGCCGAGCGGTCTCACGGAGTCGACTCGAGTTCCGATCGATCAATTGACGGTTGTCCGTGAGGGGCAGGGGAAACGAGAAGGAAACCTGTCGGATCGCAGATGACGAATCAGACGGCGGAGCGGACAAACGAGGTGATCGCGGTTTTCCGTTTCCAGTGCTGTTTTCCGTTGTCAGGTTCCCGTTTCGATCACCGGACCTTGAAGCACGCCCGTCCTCAGTAGCTCGGGTCATACATCGAGTCTGCCATGAAACGGCGCAGATCGGCGGGTCTCGGTGCCTTGGCCAGTCCGAGCGAGTAGGCCTTTTCCGCGACGGCCTCGGCGAGTGTCAGAGAGACCTCTCGAATCTCTTTCAGACGTGGATAGACGGATCCGCCGGCCAGATCCTCTTCGCTGACCAGCCCAGCCAGTGCATGCGCCGCCGCCAGGAACATATCATCGGTGATTCTGTGGGCCCGGGAGGCGATCGCTCCCAGCCCGATTCCGGGAAAGATGTAGACGTTGTTGGCCTGGCCAGGGCGGAGAAGTCGCCCCTCGTAGTCCACGGGAGCGAATGGGCTGCCACTGGCGAAAACAGCCTGGCCTCGGCTCCACCGGTAGGCCTGCTCGGCGGTACACTCCGCCTGAGAAGTCGGGTTGGAGAGGGCGAATATCGTCGGCCTGGGGTTGACTTCGGACATCAGTTCAACGACCTCGCGAGAAAAGGTGCCCGGTCTTCCGGTCGCTCCGATGAGCACCTGGGGGCGGATCTCCCGAATCGCAGAGAGGAGGTCACTCGGATGATGATCATGAGCGTATCGGAGTTTGTGTTCGGCCAGATTCGGTCTGTCTTTGACGACCAGGCCCTGACTGTCGACGAACCAGAGGCGTCTCCGAGCGTCCGACTCGCTCAATCCCACCTGGGTGAGGCCTCTCACCATCAGGTCTCCGATTCCAGTCGCTGCCGATCCCGCGCCCAGAAACATGATCCGAAGCGCGGAGAAGTCCAGTCCGGAGATGGACGTCGACGCGTAGACTCCGGCGAGTGCAACGGCCGCCGTCCCCTGAATGTCGTCGTTGAAGCAGAGAATTCTGTCTCGGTATCTGTTGAGGAGCCGGTAGGCATTCGGGGTCAGGAAGTCTTCAAACTGGACGAGGACCTCCGGAAAAGCGTCCTGGACCGCCTCGATGAATTCTTCGACGAGTTCATCGTACTGCGGCCCCCTCAGCCTGCTGGACCTGATCCCGAGGTAGAGAGGATCCTCGAGCAGTTCCTGATTGTCCGTCCCGACGTCCAGAGTGACCGGCATGCACTGCTCCGGGTGGATTCCGGCACAGGCGGTATAGAGTGAGAGTTTACCGATCGGAATCCCCATTCCGTTGGCTCCGAGATCGCCGAGCCCGAGGATCCGCTCTCCGTCGGTCACAACGATCGCCCGGACATCCGACTCCGGCCAGTTATCGAGCATTCGGCGAATCCGTCCGCGGTCCTGGGGAGTGACGTAAAAGCCTCGCGGTTGCCTGAAGATGTGAGCGTATTCCTTACAGGCCTGTCCGACGGTAGGCGTGTAGATCAAGGGCAGCACCTCTTCGATGTGCTCGATCGCCGTTCGGTAGAAAAGGCGGACGTTTCGCCCGAGAAGGGCCTGCAGGTAGATATAGCGCTCAATATCGGAATGTTTTCGCCGCAGGTTTCCAATCGCTCTTCGGAGCTGCATATCCTGGGTGCACATGACCGGGGGAAGCAGCCCGCGAAGACGTAGTCGCTCACGCTCCTCATCCGTGAAGGCTGTCGATTTGTTGAGCAGCGGATTCTGCAGTACGTCGATACCGGTCTGATTATCTTCTGAATCCATGTCTGCACCACCGGCACGAGGTTGTTGGAAGCCCGCCCTGTCAGGACACGAAAACGATCGGAGAACTCGGGCCCGATTATATCCCGGGAGCAGTTTTGTGTTTCCCAGTGTGCTGTCCGAGAAGTTCACGTCGTCAATTCGGAGCGTATTTTCGTCGCCAGCGAGGCGTGCGACGCAGCAATACTGGGCGTCTTGCGAGGCTGCACAACAAAGCTGGCGGCCAAAAGGCGCCCGAATTGACAGCGGCTACTTTTCGG
>CAJHYB010000165.1_pt1 | contig 29073 bp, 23 predicted proteins | sample 9198631 | NCBI WGS metagenome assembly CAJHYB01 (sample SAMEA7708354, study PRJEB35096) | sediment metagenome | biome: marine neritic benthic zone biome [ENVO:01000025]; feature: sediment [ENVO:00002007]; material: shallow marine sediment [ENVO:03000034] sea grass bed [ENVO_01000059] ... | reverse complement strand
CGGAGCGCACCCGGGCGCTGTTCGAGCGCGTCGAAGGAGAGCTCCTGGCGGTACCTGGAGTCAGCGGGGTGTCCGCCGCGCTCGTCCCTCTTCTGGCTGGAAGTAACTGGGGAACTGATGTTTCCGTAGAAGGTTGGGAGTCGGGGCCGGACATCGATTCCAACTCGCGTTTCAACCGTGTCGGGGCAGCCTATTTCAGTACGCTGGGAATGCCTCTGTTGGCCGGACGCGAGTTTACCGAGTCGGACACCCTTGGATCGCCTGGAGTCGTAGTGGTCAACGAGGCTTTTGCGAGGAAATTCGGCCTCGATGTCCGTGACACGGTCGGCAAGTGGATGTCCTCAGACAGTGACAGAGACGAACTGGATCTGCTGATTGTCGGCCTTGTTCAGGATGCCAAGTACAGCCAGGTCAAGCAGGAGATTCCGCCTCTGTTCTTTACGCCTTACCGGCAGGATGAAAACCTGCGCTCGATGAACTTCTACGTGAGGACCTCGCTCGACACGGGATCGGTTGCCCGGGTGATTCCTGAGATCGTTCGAAGACTCGACCCGAACCTTCCAGTCGAGAATCTCAAGACTCTCGAGCAACAGGTGAGCGAGGACATCTCGCTGGATCGTTTGATCAGTTCACTTTCCGCAGCCTTCGCGATTCTAGCGACACTTCTGGCAGCGATCGGATTGTATGGAGTCCTGGCGTACACGGTGGCGCAACGGACGCGCGAGATCGGCCTCCGGATGGCCCTGGGAGCCGACGGGCCTCGGGTCAGAGCCATGGTCCTTCGACAGGTCGCCGGTCTGACTCTGACCGGAGGAGCCATCGGTATCGTGGCGGCCCTGGGTCTGGGCCGAACTGCGCAGTCGCTCCTCTTCGGCATGGAGGGGCACGATCCCGCCGTTGCGGCTATCGTGGTGCTTCTGCTGGTCACGGTAGCTTTCGGAGCAGGCTACGTCCCCGCGTTTCGAGCTTCGAGGGTGGATCCGATGCACGCCCTCCGCTACGAGTGATTCGGGTGTGTTCTTCGCTTCGGGCTCTTGGTTCTTCCGCCTGGCTGAACCAGCCTCCGCGCTGCAGCTAGATGCAACGGGGCCGGTTTGTCCCGAAGGTGTCGTTTCCAGTCAGGCCTTCTGAATCCGAGCCACCCGGTCCAGGGCTCCGATGAAGTCCTGCCAGGTGTTTCGTTGTGCCGCGAGTACCTTTCGACCTTCGGTGGTGATGCCGTAGCAGCGGCGACGTCGCTGCCCGGGCGCTTCGATCCATCGACCCTTGAGGCAGCCTCGTTTCTCCATGCGATAGAGAGTCGGGTAGAGAGAAGCGACGTGAAATCGGAGGGTTCCCTGGGAACGCTGGTCGATCAGTTTGCCTATTTCATATCCGTGGCGTGGCTCGTCCTCGAGCAGTGCCAGGAGCAGGTCTCGGCGCTCCCCTTCTTGACCGCAGAACCAAGTATCTGCTGACCCATATGTGGCATTCCTGTAAATCTCAAAAAGGAGCAGGATCCGATTTCGTTCCCATTAATGTCATTTCGGGGTTCAGGGTCTCGGCACCTTGGCTTTCCGACTCTTTGACATTCCTAGTAGAGTTCTTTGAAGATCGATGAGTACCTCAAGACCGACTGACGATCATCTGAATTCTTCCGACCGGGCTGCGCTGCGGATGGGCCTGGTGGCGGCCCTGACGGTCGTCCTGTGGCAGTTCCCGTTCGGCGCCTTGATCCTTTACCCGTTTTCGATTCTCGGAACCTGGTTCCATGAGATGGGACATGGGCTCACGGCTCTGATGCTGGGCGGCGAGTTCAGGAGTCTTCAGGTATTCTCGAATGGATCCGGCCTTGCCAACGTCACCTATGGTGAGGGTGTGTTGGGGACCCGGATCGCGGGAGCCCTGATATCGGCGGGAGGGTTGCTCGGGCCGGCGATATTCGGCTCCGGGTTCATTCTGCTGAGCCGCAACCTGAAGTCGGCAACCGTCGGCATGTACTCTCTGGCGATCCTGATGCTCCTGTCGGTGCTCGTGTGGATTCGGACCGGGCTCGGTGTTCTGCTGATCGGCGGAATCGCACTTGGACTCCTGGCTCTGGCGATCAAGAGCACGCCACGTGTCCTACAAGTGGCGACCCAGTTTCTCGGGACGATAGCCTGGGTCAGTACCTACCGGCAGCTCGGTTATCTCTTCTCCAGGAACGCCAGCATCGGCGGTGTCGAGATGCTCTCGGATACTGGGAACATCGAAGACAAGCTGTTTCTGCCTTACTGGTTCTGGGGAACGCTGATCGCGGCGGTCTCGGCGGCTCTGCTCATCGTGAGCTTCAAAGCCGCCTATGGTCAGAGACGCTGAAAGTTTCAGAGGATTCTGGTCGGCCGAGGTGATTTCGATCGAGCAATCGTAAGCCAGGCCACTCCGGTTGGTCGGTTTCATCCCGGCTTTTCGCGCCAGCAGACTCGACCCGGCGAGAGTTCTCCGAGAGGAGTAACAATCAGGCTGTTGATCTGCAGGGGTCGATGGAATCTACGCGAACTTCTGGAGCCAGGGAGTTGAGTCGCCGGGAACCAGTGACCAGTAACGAGGGCGTGGACAGGTCAACGCTTCGGGCGCCGAGGTTTCTGCGGCGTCACTGCGGAGGGCACAGTTCGGGCGCCCTTCGGGCCGCCCCTGCAGGCCGGGCCTTGGCGGACAGAGTCTGCTTCAGCCCCGACGACTGAAAATCCGAGGTCTTTGGGGAGAGTCCTCAGCGTGTAGCGATAATCCTGCCGGCTTCACATAGACACCTCTTCTGTCCCTGAACAGGACGTTGTTGGCTCTGGGACTGTCCTCCTGACCTTGGTGAAGTACAAAGGTTGGCTGAAGGACTCCGCCTTTCTGAGAAAGCAACGCTGATGCCGAGGCCCGTGGATCGTCAAGAGGTTGCACGGAAACTGAGATGTTTTCGGCGTTGAAAACCCTCTCGGTCTTGAAGCTCAGGCCCATGAGGAGTACAGTTCTAGAGCCACACGTCGCTTGCATTGGTGTGCAAGTCCAGCCGGATTCGCCGGAAGCCTTGGCGGAAAATCTCTTTTGAACGAGCCGCGAAGACACTTGGAAGGCAACTGATACGGGTTTCATACCGTTGCGGAGAGAGATATGACGACCGAGGAATTGGTTTCAGAGAGTCCCCAGGCCACCAACCGACACGATACAGGAGGGGTGAGCGGAGAGCACAAGTCGGATGACGAGAATCCGCGTTTCGGAATAGATGACCTTCCCGAGGCATTGAAGCAGGCCTGCCAGAGAATGGGTTGGCAGCAACTCATGCCGGTTCAAAGCAGATCGATTCCCTATATGCTCGAGAAGCGAGACCTGATGGTCCAATCGAGGACCGGCAGCGGAAAGACCGGCGCGTTTGTCCTTCCGATCGTCGACCAGATCGATCCTTCAAAGAAGTTCGTTCAGGCTCTTGTGCTTGTGCCGACACGTGAACTGGCCTCCCAGGTCTCGGCGGAAGCCGAGAGACTCGCAGCCGACACGGGCATCCGTCAGGTCGTTGTCTACGGAGGAGTCGGGTACCACAAACAGATCGAAAGCCTTAAAGGGGGAGCTCAGCTGGTCGTGGGAACGCCTGGAAGGATCCTGGACCTTTTGGGGCGTGGGACGATGCGCCTTCAGAACCTGAAGATTCTGGTGTTCGATGAGGCCGACCGACTCATGTCGATGGGGTTCTATCCCGACATGCAGAGACTGAAGGAGTTCCTTCCGGCCCGGCGTTGCAGCTACATGTTCTCGGCGACATATCCTCAGAGCGTCCTTCAGCTTGCCGACACCTTTCTGAAAGACCCGACACGCCTGAATCTAAGCCAGGACTCTGTCCACGTGATCGACACCGACCACGTCTACTACGTGAGTTCGTCGATGGAGAAGGACCGAGATCTGATCCGGTTGATCGAGGTCGAGAATCCAGAGAACGCGATCATATTCTGTAATACGAAGGCACAGGTCGAGTACGTCTACCAGGTCCTGCAGAGGTTCGGGTACGCTGCGGACCAGCTGACTTCGGACCTGAACCAGAATGCTCGAGAAAAGGCGTTGCAGAGGCTTCGCGACAAGAAGGTCCGTTTTCTCGTCGCGACCGATCTGGCCGCTCGAGGAATCGACGTTCCATTGCTGACACATGTCCTTCTCTTTGACTTTCCGGAAGAGCCGGAGGCCTACATCCATCGAGCGGGACGTACCGGACGGGCGGGAGCGATCGGAGTCGTGATGTCTCTTGTCCGGCCCAAAGAGGAGTTGCTGCTCTCAAAGACAGCCAAGGAGTTCAATATCCAGATGGAGCGACGAACTCCACCCGACGATGTTGCGGTCCAGAAGATCGTCTCAGAGAGAGCGACCGTGCTGCTGGAAGCGCGGCTTCGGACGCGTGACAATCTTCACAGGGAACGGATGCAACGGTTCATTCCTCTGGCACGTGAACTCGCTCAGAGCGAAGACGAGCTGGCTGTCATCGCGATGCTGCTCGACGACGATTATCAGGAGTCGTTGAACGGCCCCCCGACAGCTCCTATGCCGAGTTCCCGAGAGTCCAAACGCCCCCCTCGAAAGCAGCCTCAACGCGGCCGACGCCCGCGCAGAAGAAGATACTGATCTCTGCGGTTTCCGAAGTCCTCGAGAATGTCCGGCTTTTGGTATCCAACTCGAAACCAATGCACAGTTCCGGCATCTATCGTTAGATGGCGTGCCGGTCGGCGTTGTCTGGGAGGGATGACCTGCCATGGATTTACTGCAGAAGCTCAAGGACAGTGAGCCCGATTTCCTGGGAGAATTGCAGAACCTTCACGAGATAGCGCGGTTCGCGAAGCCTTCTCCCGAAGATCTCCCGCTGCTGGATGGCGTAGACATCTACGGCGAGACGTTACCGCTGAATGGCGTGATCGGTGGTGATCACATCATCTACGTGGACTTCAAGAGGAGTTACGATCTTGGAGCCCGTATTGCCGTGGCCCAGTCTCAAGGCCGGGACGATCTGGTGCGGAATCTGCGGGATTGCCTCGAGAAAGCCGCAATCGTGGTAGCCGACGTTTCCGGTCATAGAACCACCGATGCGATGCTCGCTCTGATGCTTCACCAGGCATTTCTGGTGGGCGCGACTTTCGAACTGGACGCCCATGGCCAGGTGACCTCGCGACTGATCGAGATTCTGAACAAGCGTTTCTACCAGTCATCGAGCGTCAACAAGTACCTGACGTTGCTGTTTGGCGAGATCAGCAGTAAAGGGCGGTTCCGTTTCATTTCGGCAGGACACCAGCTGCCCGTCGTTTTCTCGCGGCGATTCGACCGGATCGTTTCGATCAGCGAGCATCGTTTCACCACGTTTCCGCCGATCGGAACCATTCCGCCGAGTGAGGACATCGACCGACTGACGACCCAGGTCACGCCGCTCGGTTTCAAAGAAAGCTATCGGGTCAACGAGATCAGCCTGATGGGGAGCGGGGACATCCTCGTCCTTTTCACAGATGGGCTCACGGAGCATGGATCGGAGGGAAACCCCTACTTTCCAGGGCGCCTCGAGGAGACGCTGAGAGAAGGGAAGGATCGCTCGGCCAAGGAACTCTTTGGGACGATTCGAGACGACCTCCGCCGTTTCGCACCAGCGGAAGACGACATCACGATCGTGATCATCAAACGCGACTGAAAGAGCACGACGGGGACGGTCTATCCGGCTCGAGCTGGGAAACTGAACACCTGCCGAACCGGCGAACTCTTCGAGGCTGCTTCCGCCCTCGGGAACGGGCGTGTCAGGGCTTTCGAGGAATCTCCAGGGGCACGAACAGGAACCACTCGTACCGATGGCCCGTGTCGCCACAACAGATTCTTTCCCCCGGTTTCGTCACGATCTTTTCGGTGGCGAGGCGAAAAGTTCTGGGACCGGCCTCTCCAATTTTCGGCATGAAGACTCGCACGGTCGCCCTTTCGAGCATTGCCTGTTCCCTTCGACTCTCCGATTGGGAAATGGTCTCGAGCCAAGTCTCTTCGAGTTCCAGCGACCTCCCGGTGGCGAGTCCGGACAAAGAGGCAAAGACCGGTTGGAGCCTCTCGTCGTGTGACTTCCGGTCATTCTCCGAGCCCCACAAATCCTTTTCAAGGAACGGGTAGAAGGCGGGCTCGATCCTAGAATTCCAATCCATCACAAAGTCCTGAAACGAGTTCCTCGGAGAGTCCTCGAGAAAGCGCAGAATGTCGACTCGCTCTCCGTTTCTTCGCTTGGCGTTCCAGACCTCCGGCCTCGGAACGAGGAAGGGAGAAACGCGAACTCCCCCGAGCGGCTGTTTGCTCCGAAATTGACCGAGAAGGGCCTCGATCGTTCCGTCGAGTTTGTCGCCTTCGCGCTTCAATCTCAGGTGGTAGTTTTTCGTGTGTCCGAGTGTCGTGTAGCGTATGTAGAGGTCAGGCTCTTCCAGGCGGGCTTCGTGAACCTCGAGTGCCGTCCAGTCGGGTGTGTAAAGTTCGATTGTCCGGTCCGGTCTGATCAGCAGGTGGTGAGACTCGGCTCGACCCGGAACCGAAGGAATCCGCCAGGTGCCCGTCCAGGGACTGAGAAAGAGATGGATGGCTAGAACTGTCAGCATAGCCACCCGAGTATAGCCGTAAGTCACGAACCACGGAGGCACAATTCTGCGAGATTCACGGGAAATGACATCGTGCCTCCGTGGCCTGCGTGATCCTAGAGTCGTTCCCAGGCAGTGATCTCACCAATAATCGGCTCGATCGTCTGTGTCAGATCGAGTCGAAACCGGCCCCCGCTTGGCGCCTTGACGGCGATCCAGAGCTTTTCAGGGATCTGGCGAAGCAGTTGTTCGAGCTCTTCGCCGAGGTTTGCAGCCCGGTCTGAGTCCGACTTCTTCCGGGCTCGACGGGCGCTTGACATGGCGCTCTTGACTTGGGTTCGAAAGGACTTCCAGAGCCTCTCGAAGTCTTTCTCTTCTTTGAGACCGGGCGTGGTGCGCACCCACACGGAGTGATTCTGGAAGCCGCTTCTGGCCGAGAGCCCTGTAACCGATCCGTCCGAGTTGATGCGATAGACAAAATCCGCGACCAGAAGAGGATGTCGCTCGTAGTATCGAGTCATCTCGGCGATGATGGACCGGTACCGCTCGACGACTTGTCCGGCCGCCAAGGCGGCTGTCCGATAATCCGCGCCCCGTCGCTCCAATTCGAGCTGCCGTGCTACCCAGACTCTCTCCCGTTCCAATTTGAGGAAAGCCGCCCCGGATTCAGCACGTTCCCGGGCCGAGTCTGTCCGGAGGCGATTGAGGTCGACTTCCAGACCGTCTCTGATGTGGCGAGTCTCCTCGTGCCTGCGGCGCTCACCGTCCAGGGCTCCTTCGAGGCTCGAAACCTGACGGTTCAAAGTCGCCGAATGCTGGCGAGACGACTGGAGATTCTGAGAGAGCGCGGCTTTCTCGGACTTCAATCTTTCATTGTGCTGGCCGAGCTGCCGGATCTCGTTGGCGCGAGCGTTGGCGACCTTCTGAATCTCCACCTGCTGGACGTGTGAGTCCCAGGTGTGGCCTCCTGTCACACCGGCGAAATCGACCGGATCAACGCCGAGATATGTCTGAGAATCGCTGGTATCGATTCCGAGCGCGCGGATCCTGGAAGCCAGACCGGGTGGAAGCTTTTTGTAGGGATACTTTTCGAGAAAGGAATAGACCGTGGCGAGAGAGATGAACTCCTCGAGGTCGACATTCGAAAAGGTCCGAGACTTTTCAGGATCGATTCCCAGACCGACGAGTGTCTCCTGCAATTCTTGTGGCAGCTCGGAGAATGGGTAGCGGTCGAGAAAGGCGATCACCGTCTCGATCGTGCGAGCTTCCTTTTGCTGGACGACCCTCGCTGACCGTTCGATCGCAGCCCGGGCCTTGTCGAGCTCCTGCTCGAGGGCGGCATTCTGGGATCTGGCGGCCGTCAGCTGGTCTGGATCTTCCCTCGAGCAGGACGCCAGCACCGTCAAGGCGACAGCGAGCGAGCCGACGAGGACTGTCCGATACGGGTAAGTGTAGTGTTTCATTCGATCGTCCTCCATTTGCGAAATCCCATCGTGCAGCGTTTCCCCGGTGCTCGGGAGTTCCCGAAGTCACGATCGTGCGGCGACCCGAGCCGCCTGAGATAAGAGTCGCTCTGAGCTTTCAAAAGTTCCTTCGCCGCCGAGAGCCGTTGGTCGTACGTCCTTCGCTCGTGACGTTTGCTTTTCCCACCAGATCATCCTCGCGGTGACATAGAATGGGGGGAGTTACACTCGAGGTTTCGCCAGTACAACACGGCACAGAGGGTCGGTCTCGAGGCCGGAGCATGGGAGTTTCTGGCAGGACTCCACATGCTGATCCGGTCTCTCCGAGTTGCCGCTGAAACTCGAGAGTGAAAGGCTGGATGGTTTCCAAAAGGTCAGAGGAGGAGCTGCGCCTCCTTGTCGCAATCAAGATACTGCAGCGACCCCTGGCCCGCCGGAGCGTCCCGGATCCCTAAAGCCTCAGTGCGCTGGCGACGATAACGAGCATTAAGGAGCATCCGGTGCGTCGTGTTGTCGTTGTTTTGTTGCTGCTGACACCCCTGCTGCTGTCACAAATATCGGCTCAAGACGAGTCGAACACATCGTTCAGAGTCGGTGCGTTCAACAGAGGAGTCTTCTTGTGTTCGATCAGTGTTCCTTTCCTCGATTTCGGAAGAGTCGACTCGAAGGGCACTGACTACGGAACTCCTGGTGTGGAGTCGGTCGGCCGAAACCCTTCCGGATCGGGAGCTGTCTACCGGACTCCGGTGGGGGCGGTGGGCTGGAACTGTCGGGCTGCTCCTCCTGAGAAAGGCGATCTTGACCTCGAACCGGTGAGCGCGCCTGAGGACGGACGAGGCGGGCTGTTGGCGGGGTTGCTCGGTGACGGGGAGATCGGGCTCAGCAACAGACTGGAGAATGTCAAAGTCGGGAACGCTCGTTTTGCCCTGCAGGGAAGCATCGTCCTGGAATTGACCGTACTAGACGGCGAGACCCCCGGAAGTCCGATGTGGCAATTGAAGCTGACTCTCGACGGGAAGGGAACCGACGATCGAGAAACCGAGACCTTGCTGCTTGTGTCCGCTCTCGTCGTGGACCCGCCAGAGCTGTCGCTCCCTGTTCCATTTGACTGAACGTCTCGGTTGATCGTCCGGAACGGCCCGACACCCTGGTTGCGCCCTCGATCTCATCCGTTGCAGTGGCCGTCACTGCCGAGATTCTCCGATCCCCTGCAGGGTGATAGAAAGTTCTTCCAGGCTGGCCAGATTGTTGACAGGCAGGAACCGATCGATGTGGGGCAACAAGGCTCTCGCTCCCACGGTCAGGGGCTGATACCCGGTGCGTCCCAGCAGAGGGTTGAGCCAGATCAGCCGATGGACGCTTCGATGGAGCCTGGCCGCCTCGCGGTCCAGGAGATCGGGCTCGCCTCTGTCCCAGCCGTCCGTGATGAGAAGAACAACAGACCCCCAGCCGAGAACTCTTCGCGACCAGCGGAAGTTGAATTCTCTGAGGCAGTGGCCGATCCGGGTGCCTCCTCCCCAGTCCTTCACCTGACCGCCGACTTCACGCAATGCCTGATCGACCGATTTTCGGCCCAGGGATCTGGTGATTCGCGTCAGCCGAGTGCTGAAAACGAACGACTCAATCCGGGTGCGGTGGAACGTCAGCGCGTGCATGAACTGCAAGAGGATCCGCGTGTAGGCCTCCATGCTCCCACTGATATCGGAGATGAGTATGAGGCGCCTCGGTTTGAGTTTTCTCACTCTACGTGGGATAGATACTGGCTCTCCCAGCAAGGACAGATTGCTTCGCAGTAAGCGTCTCACGTCGATGTGCGAACCCTTTCCCGGTCGAAATCGGCGTGTTCGGCGCATTGTGATCAGCGGGTTCGAACGGGAAATCAACCGGCGGGAGGCACGAAGTTCTTCCCCGGACATTTCGGCGAAATCCTTGGTCCGCAGGGTCTCGTCTGCACCATAGAGCGGGACCAGAACCTGAGTGGGTTGCTCGCTCGGGTCGGGCCGTCCCGAAGCTCCATCGGAAGTCCGCCCGGTGGAACGCGCCCGGGACTTTTTTCGTTGTCCCTCACCGAGCGAACGGAGATCGAGGCGTGACCAACTCTCTCCTCGTTTCCGCCAGAAGAGCTGAAAGGCCTCGTCGAATAGAGGAATGTCGGTCTGGCGAAAGACCAGGAGAGTTCTCAAGGCGTGATAGAAATCGAGTTTCCGACCGGGGTCGACCAGCGTCAAGACTTGCGCGCACTCGATCATGCGATCAACCGTAACGGTGAGCCCCAAAGCGCGGCAGATTCTCCCGAACAGCAGGAGATTGTGCAGCAGATGGCCTCCTCGATAGGGGAGTTCGGGCGGAAGGTAGGAACTCTCGTGAGACATCGACCGTCCTCGCCGGGTGTTCCGGCCTCGCGCCAAGCCGGTTGACCCGATCCCTTTGTTGACACATTCCTGAATCGGAGTTCAGGCAGGCCGAGCGGTCTCGGCGCGAATCCGTGCGCGCTCCAGAAGACTCTTGATTGTCTCCTTCTGAAGGGACTGGATGTCGTCCTGGTACTTGAGGATGACCCCCACGGTCTCGCTGATGACCTCCTCACTGAGTTGCCGTTGATCGAGGGCGACCAAGGCTGCTGTCCAGTCGAGAGTCTCGGCGACTCCGGGAGCCTTGAATAGCTCCATGTCCCTCAGCTCCTGAACGAAAGCTGTGACCTGTCGGGCGAGATCGCCCTCGACATCAGGCGATTTCGCTCTCACGATCGAAAGTTCTTTCTCGAAGGTCGGGTAGTCGATCCAGTAGTAGAGGCAGCGCCTCTTCAGGGCGTCGTGGATCTCGCGTGTTCGATTCGAAGTGATCACGACCATCGGAGGAATCGTTGCTTTGATCGTTCCCAACTCCGGGATCGTCACCTGAAAGTCGGAGAGGATTTCCAGCAGAAAAGCCTCAAACTCTTCATCGGCCCGGTCCAGCTCGTCGATCAGCAGGACAGGGGCGGCCTCGCCGGGAGAAGCCTCCAACGCCTGAAGAAGCGGACGAGCCTGAAGAAAGCGACGCGAAAACAGTCCCGTTTCCATTTCTTCACGGTCAGTTCCAGTCGCCTCCATGATACGGAGCTCGAGCAATTGTCTGGCGTAATTCCATTCGTAGACCGCTGTATTGAGATCGAGGCCTTCATGACATTGGAGGCGGATCAGGCGACTGCCCAGAGTCTGGGCCAGGACCTTGGCGACTTCAGTTTTTCCGACGCCGGCCTCGCCCTCCAGGAAGAGCGGTTTCCCGACTTTCAGAGAGAGAAAAATTGCCGTTTCGAGGCCTCTCTCGGCGATGTAGTCGGCCGCCAGGAGGTCCCGGTGAATAGAATCGATGCTGAACATTGAAAATCGAAGTGCTGAAAGGCTTCGGTCAAGCTCGTCGGCTGCGGTGGTGGCTGTGAGGTACGACAGCTTGTCGAGTTCGGATCGCTTATTTCAGAGCTGCATTCACGGCCCGTTTCAGGAAGACGCCGAGCATCGCCCGGCGGTACTCAGCTGAGGCGTGAATGTCTCCCATGATCTCGTCCGCGAATTCGGTCCGGATTGCATCACAGGCCGCCTGGATAGAATCCGTACCAAGGGAAGATCCTCCGAGTGCTGACTCTGCCCCACCAGACCGACTTGGAATCGGCAAGGCTCCCCCGACAGCGACACGAGCCGACGAGCACCTGGATGCGTCCATCTTGAGAACGACGCAGATTCCGACGACAGCATAACGGGACGCCGGGTTCGGAAGCTTGACGTAGGCGCTCCGAGTGTTCGGATCGGAGGTCAGCTCCACGCTCGTCAGCAGTTCTCCGGGTCGGATATCCGTCTGAAAGAGATCCTTGAAGAAATCGTCGGCCTCGACTGTTCTCGGGCCGTCCGGACCCTGAAAGTGAATCTTGGCCCCGGCCGCAAGTATGACCGTCGTTGGATCCGAAGCCGGGTCGGCGTGGGCGAGATTGCCCCCGAGGGTTCCCCAGTTGCGAACCTGGGGATCGCCGACGATGGCGGCGGCCTGGGACAGAGCAGGACACAGCTCGCGAATTTCGGAAGACGCTGCGATGTCGGCGTGAGTCGAGAGGGCGCCGACCGACACAGTGTTTCCTTCGCGGCAGATGCCTTTGAGTTCTTCCAGACGTCCGATGTCGACGAGTGTCGTCGGGTGTGCGAGACGAAGAGTCATCGCTGGGAGAAGACTGTGTCCTCCAGCAATAGCTTTCACTTCACCTGGCGTGGACAGGAGCGCGAGGGCTTCAGCGACCGTGGTCGGCCTATGGTAGTCGAACTGACTCGGTCTCACGACTGTTGACCTCCGTTGCTGGATGCATTCTGAATCGCTTCCCAGACGCGGGCTGCGGTCAGCGGCATTTCAATCTGATCGATTCCAAAAGGCCTGAGCGCGTCGATGACAGCGTTGTACACCGTGATCGTACTGGCGATGGTGCCGGTTTCGCCGATCCCTTTCACTCCGATCGGGTGGTGGGGAGATGGCGTGACTGTCGAATCGACCTCAAGGACGGGAAACTGATCGGCTCTGGGAATCGCGTAGTCCATCAGGGAACCGGTCAGAAGCTGGCCCCGGTCGTCGTACACGACTCCTTCACAAAGGGCTTGGCCGAAGCCCTGTATGACTCCCCCGTGGATCTGACCCTCGACGATCACCGGGTTGATCTGAGGTCCACAATCGTCCACGGCGACATATCGTTTCACTTCGACCTGTCCGGTTTCGGCATCGACTTCGACGACTGCCAGGTGTGTTCCGAAGGGATACACGAAATTCGGAGGATCGTAGAAGGCAGACGCCTCGAGGCCCGGGTCCATTCCTTCCGGCAGGTCCCAGGCGAGCGTGGACATGAGCGCAATGTCCTGGATGGTCTTGTGTTCATCCGGACTCCCTCGAACAAAGAATCGGCCGTCTTCGTAGTCGATGTCTTCAACGGAAGCCTCGAGGAGATGCGAAGCGAGTCGAATTGCCTTGGCCTTGATCTGCCGTGAAGCCAGGGACAGTGCGGCCCCGGAAACCGGTGTCGTTCGCGAACCGTATGTGCCCCAACCCATCGGGGTCCGGTTGGTGTCCCCATGGACGACCTCTACATCGTCGACGGCGACGCCCAACTCCGCCGAGACCAACTGTGCGAAAGTGGTTTCTTCACCCTGGCCATGCGGGGAGGAGCCGATCATCACTTGAACTTTTCCGGTGGCGGAAAACCTGACGATGGCACTTTCCCAGAGCCCTCCCTGGAAACCGATCGCCCCGGCGACCTGGCTCGGTCCCAGCCCGCAAATCTCGGCATAGGTGGTGACGCCGATACCCAGGTAACGGCCGGACTTGCGGGACTCCGATTGCTCTCGCCTCAGGTCTTCGTAACCGGCTTTGTCGAGAGCCATCTCCAACGCGGCCTCGTAGTTGCCGCTGTCGTAAGTCAGACCGGTCGCCACCTCGTGGCCGTCTTCGAAGGGCGGGATGAGATTCTTCTGCCGGAAATCCACCGGGTCCATGTCGAGTTTCGCCGCCATCCTGTCCATGAGCCTCTCTACGAGGAAGATCGCTTCTGGACGTCCGGCGCCTCGATAAGCATCGGTTGGTGTCGTGTTCGTGAACACGCCGATCGATTCGCAACGGATGTGCGGAATCGTATAGACCCCGCTGTACATGAGTCCGTGGAGGATCGTGGGGATCCCTGGACCGGCCGTCGAGAGATAGGCTCCCATTGCCGCATAGATCTTCCCGCGGATGGCAGTCACCGTTCCGTCGCTCTTTGCGGCAAGCTCGACGTATTCGACGTGGTCGCGTCCGTGAATTGTCGCGATGTAGTTTTCGCTGCGACTCTCTGTCCATTTGACCGGGCGCTCGCAATGGCGCGCAGCCCAGCAGGCAAGAGCTTCGTCCGCGTAGATCGGAATCTTGCTTCCGAAACCGCCGCCCACCTCCGGAGCGACCACTCTGAGTTTGTGGTCCGGGACGCCTGTCATGCCGCTCAGAATGTGGCGATGGATATGTGGATTCTGGGTCGTGACCCAGACCGTTAATTCTTCTGCAGGCCCGTTCCACTGAGCGAGTGCCGAGCGCGGTTCCATCGCCGTGGGGAGAAGCCTCTGCTGGACGATTCGTTCGCTCACAACGACATCGGCATCTCGAAAAGCAGCTTCGACCCCTTCGTCGCCACTGCTGCAAATCCAACGAAAAGCGATGTTCCCGGGGGCCTCTTCAAAGAGTTGGGGAGCGCCGCTCGCGGTCGCTTTTTCGGGGTTCACCACTGCTTCCATGGGATCGTAGTCCACGGTCACGAGGTCTGCGGCGTCCTGTGCCTGGTAGCGATTCTCGGCCAGCACAATGGCGACTCCGTCGCCGACATATCGGACGATCTCCGTCGCGAGCGGGGGATGGTCGGGAGTCACGAGGCCCGAGTCGGGCAGCAGCCAGGCACAAGGAACCGAACCCAGATCGATGTCCCTTCCGGTGAAGACTCCGATAACGCCTTCGGAGCCGGCGGCTGCGGACGTATCGATGTGCCTGATCCTTGCGTGCGCATGAGGGCTCCGCACGACCGCCATGTGGATCATCCCCGCTGGTTGCAGGTCGTCCGTATACTTCGCCCGGCCTGTAATGAGCCTCGGGTCCTCTCGCCTCTTGATGCCCGAGCCGAAGATTCGTGTGCTCATGACCGGCCTCCCATGGAGTCCGCGGCATGCCGGACAGCCTTGACGATGTTCTGATACCCGGTGCAACGGCAGAGATTCCCTTCGAGGCCGTGGCGGATTTCAGCATCGGTCGGCTGGGGATTGGATTCGAGGAGCGCGACAGCCGTCATGATCATGCCGGGTGTGCAATACCCGCACTGCAGGCCATGTTCTTCCCAGAATCCGATCTGGACCGGATGAAGTTCGCCGTCTTTCGCCAGGCCCTCGATGGTCGTGACTTCTCGGCCTTCGGCCTGGACTGCGAGGCAGGTGCAGGATTTGATCGACCGACCATCCATGTGCACGGTGCAAGCGCCGCACTGGCTCGTGTCACAACCGACGTTCGTCCCTGTCAGGCCGAGTTCCTCACGAAGGAAGTGGACCAACAGCATTCGCGGCTCGACCTCTCGCTCATAGACCGTGCCGTTCACCTTGAGATTCACTTTCATTCTTCGATCTCCTCACGACGGAACCAGAACGGATTCGCCCGCCAACTCAATCTCAACCCCACCCTCGAAATCTACCGAGCCTGAAACCGTGCTGCGGCAGAAGAGACTTCGTCGCCGACGGATGATCCGAGATCGACGCAGCCGGCTCCGCGGGATCCGGTTGGTTCGATCAGTTCAAACACTCTCAAGCCAGGACATACCAGAGAACCGCAATCAAAACGACGACGGCGAGTGCGCCGAGGACGAATGGACCGATTCCGGAACGAGGAACAACGACATCGCGCGCGACATCGCGTGCGACCTCGGCTGCCATCCGAGTGGCCGACGGAGCCTCGATAGTCTCCGTTATTTCGTCCCCCTCGGATCCTCTCGCGATGATCTGCCGGTTGAGAGACTCCAGGCTCTGCCGTGTGATCGATCGCGATGTGGTGTCCAGGAGTCGTTGACCCACACTGGCGATGCGACCTCCGATCTGTGCATCGACCGAGTAGTGAAGTAAAGTTTTGGAGCCCTCTTCCGACGGTTCCAGACGGATATCCCCTTCGCCTTTCATGAAGCCGGTCGGGCCCTGTCCGTTGACTATCAGGTGGTAGCCATCGAGTTCGCGGACGTCCGAGAGTGTGACAGCCCCATCAAATCGACCCTGCACAGGTCCGACGCGAATATTGAGGGTTCCCTTGTACTCGTTCTCTCCGACCTCCTCGAGTTTTTCGCATCCGGGAAGTGTCTTTGAGAGGACGTGGGGATCGAGCAGGGCGGGCCATACTGCCGATGGGGCGGCGTCGAACGTGAAATCGCCTTCGATCTTCATGACTCCTGGCCCGGACTGATCTCAATCTCGCGGGTTACGGTCAGATCCTTTCGAAGGCTGTGGAGGACGCTGCAGTACTTTTCGAAAGAGAGACCAACGGCTCGCTCGCATTTGTCTCGCGGCACATCACCTTCAAGTCTGAAAATGAGGTGAATGTCTGTAAAGTACTTCGGTGGTTCGGAATTTCTCTTGCCTGAGACGGAGACCCGTAACGACCCGGGCGTGATTCGCATCTTTTCCAGAATCATCACGACATCGATCGCCAGGCAGCCGCACAACGAAGAGAGAAGCGCTTCCATAGGTGACTGGGCTGTCTGGCCATCACCGTCCAAGGGCAACTCGAATCCATCGGCGTCCGTGGACCGGAAACACAATCCACCCGCCCAGACGAGGTCTACGCTCAGTGGCGGTGGATCAATAGCCATGCTTACTCGGAGGTCAACCGACGTAACTCGGTGCGAACATCGTCCATGTTGACGGAATGATCCGGCTGCTTCCAGAGCGCGTCACCACTCGAAGACCGGATGACAAGCCCGTGATTCTTGAATCCGAGTGTCTGGCACTCTCTTTTCGCTTCGTCGCTGAGCGCATCGACGTTGTGGCCGTTGACGCGTTTCGGAAATTCCTGCGCGAGCCCGCTCACGGCGGGTTTGATTTTTGCGCAGATCCCTCAGCCAGGCAGGTAGTAGTACGTGACGTCAAACGTGCTGGCTTCCGCACTGCCGCAAGACTGGGCAAGCAGGGCAAGAAGAGCGAGGCCACACAAACCGAGTAAGGATTTTTTCATTCGGAGATCTCCAGTTCGGAAGAGTCTACCGACTCGCAGGCAACCGAGCAACCGTGCCAAAAGGAATAGGGTCTGAGAACCGGCAGGGTACTGAAAAGACCGGCGGTCCTGACATGGCTTCGCGAGGGATCTCGGCCCGTCTCACTCGTACCGCAAAGCCTCCATTGGGTCGACTCGTGTCGCACGGAGTGCCGGAACGTAGCTGGCCAACCAGGCAACGGCCAGGAGGATCAGTGCGATGCCTGCGAATGTCGTGGGGTCGGTCGGCGTGACCGAGTAGAGCATCGACGTCAGGAATCTCGTCATCAGCAGCGCTGCGCCGAGTCCGATAACGATTCCAAGCGCAGCCAGCACGACTCCCTGGCCGACGATCATCCTGCGAATGTCGTGGGCGCCTGCTCCGAGAGCCATCCGGAGTCCGATTTCGTTGGACCGCTGCCGCGTGGCGAAGCTGATGACCCCATAGATGCCGATTGCGGTGAGCAGCAGGGCCATGGCCGCAAAGGCTGTCAGCAGCGCCAGATTGAATCGCCAGGGCACCAGTGAATCTGAAAAGAGGCGCTCCATCGTCGTCGTCTCATAAAACGGGAGCTGAGGGTTGAGCTTCCAGATCTCACTTTTTACGGTACCCAGGGCCATGCTCGCATCGGTCGCGGTCCTCGTCACGAAGGTCATGCTTCCGAACGGGACTTGAGGGTGGTGCAGGAAGAACTCGGGAGACGGGTCAGAGTCCATCCCGTCGTGTCGGGAATCACCGACGATGCCGACGATCTCTCTTTCCACGACACCGCTGTAGCGGACCGCGATCTTCCGGCCAACCGGATCCTCATCGGGCCAATAGCGCTTCGCCATTGTCTCGTTGATCAGCACGACCGGTGCGGCCTGAGCATGATCGGTTCGCGCGAAGAACCGGCCCTTCTTGAGGGGGATCCCCATCGTTTCGAAGTACCGACCGGTCACGAAGTTCATATGAGCGACAGGTTCCTGTCCCGGCTCGGGCGGAGGGCGGTTTCCGATCAAGAACGACACGTTGATGTCATGGTAAGCCAGGGTCCCGTCACTCAGAGGAAGATCGAGCACGGCGCCGGCTGAGATGACGCCCGGAAGGGCCTCGATGCGCTCGAGGGCCTCCACGAAGAACTGGCTTCTGGAGGCCGGAGTCGAATACTGGTCGTAGACGAATACCTGAAGCGCATTGACTTCCTCCACCGCGAATCCAGGATCGACGCTCAAAAGAGCTGCGAAACTCTTGATCGACAGACCCGCACAGACCAGGAGGACCACGGCCATCGCCACTTCGGAAACCACCAGCAGATTCTGGACTCTGAGGCGCGAACGCCCTGTGGTGGCCGTGGCTCCGCCTTCGGCGAAGGTTGCCCTCAGATCCGGGTTGGAAAACCTGAGGGACGGACCGGCTCCGAAGATGAGCGAGGTCAAGAGGGACACGACGAGGGTGAAGATAACGACCGACGCGTCCAAGCCGATCTGGTCGAGACGCGGCAGGTCCTCGGGCCCCAGTCTGCGAATGATCTGAACGCCCCAGAAGGCCATGCCCAGCCCGATCAGGCCTCCGGCCAGGCCCAGAATCGCGCTTTCCGTGAGCAACTGACGCAGGAGGCGGAGACGGCCTGCACCCAGTGCCGAGCGGACAGCAAGACCGGTTCTTCGGCTGTTGTGACGCGCCAGGATGAGGTTCGCGACGTTCGCGCAGGCGATCAGCAGGACCAGACCTACGGCGGTCAGCATGACCAGCAAAGCCGGTCGGACGTTTCCGACTTTGTGTTCGGGGAAGGGCTGGAGGAGAATCGCGGAACCGGCGTTGGTCCTCGGGTACTCACGAGCCAGGCGAGCGGCGATCGAATCGGCCTCCGCTTGAGCCTGTTCCAGCGTCGCCTCGCCATTGAGGCGAGCGACGGCTTTCCAGTAGTTCGAAGCCCTGCGTCGAAGGTCATTTGCGGTCAGGGCGCGCGGAACCCAGAGTTCGCGCTCCTTCTCGAAGAGCCGGGGCCGAAACGAGTGAGGCATCACGCCGACGATGGAATACTCTTCATCATCCAGCCGAATCGATTGGGAGACGATCTTGGGATCGCGTCCGAAGCGTCGGGTCCAGATGCTGTATGAAAGGATCAGGACTTTGTCTCGACCCGGTTCGTACTCTTCTTCGAGAAACGTCCTTCCGTGCAGCGCCTCGACTCCGAAGATCTTGAAAAAGTCTCGCGTGACATTCGCGGCAAAGAAGGTTTCGGGCTCACCAGTGCCCGTGTAGTCGTAGCTGTAGGGCGCGACGGCGGACATCGGATTCAGGAGGAGGCTCTGTTCCCGCCAGTCGGAGAAATTGGCCGACGAGACGTCCTCTTTGAGTGCCCCTTGATTGTTGTCGATCTGCCAGAGGGTGATGATCCGCTGCGGGTCCTGGTAAGGGAAAGGCCGCAACAGGATACCATTGACGGCGCTGAAGATGGCGCTGTTGGCCCCGATTCCGATGGCGAGCGCCAGAACGGCGACGATGGTGAAGCCGGGGCTCCGTCTGAGGATCCTCAATCCGTAGCGGACATCCTGCAACCAGTTCGACATCCAGTTTCCTCCTGATCCTGCCGCGGACCCCGGGAGACCGCGAAGTGCGGACGCGGTTCCGGAATCGGGTTCCGTCAAGCGAGCGATCGCGCGCCTCTCCCGAGCCCCTGATGATCGTCGGTCCGCGGCGTAAGTCCGGCGGGTCGTCGGGGTCTCGATGATGAAGAGATCTTCGAACTTCAGGCCGGTCCCTTTCAAAAGGCGCTCGCGAGTTTCGGCTCGTGGATACGGGTGACGGCCGTTGACGAGATTCGACAGGTGTCCGCGGCCGAGCCCGAGACGAATTGCCCAGCGATTCTGGCTGAGCCGACTCCGACCGAGTGCCTCGGCGAGCCGGTCATGTTTGAGACGGACTTTCATGAAATACGCTGACTATTGTGACGAAACGCGAAGGAAAAAGGCCGGATGTCGGTAAGAAAGTGTTTTGAATCGTTCGGATTGCGGGGGCACGAAACAACTCCTCCGGGGAGCGGAGCTGAATCTCCGTCTCCCCGAGAGTCGCTCGAGCCAATCTCACGCGCGCCCTCCTAGTCGGAGGCAGCCGGAGCCTGCGGGTGCGGTGGATGCGCCGAACTGTGGAGCGCGTTGAAGAAGAGTTTGTATGTCCCGCGCGGCTGACCGCGGAACTGTGGCCGGAATCCGAAAAGGACGACATGTCCTTGGCCGAGACGGGCCCGGACGACCGCCGACTTGCCTCCGATGTACCGCTTTGCTCCGAGTTCCCATCCGCTCATGAGCAAATCGTCCTTGGCATACCGAGCGATAACCTCGATGTCCTGAGGAGGAGCCGGCTCCGTGTTCTCGACCCCGCCCTCACCACGTCTGGAAAGCTCCCGGACGTCGAAGGCCCTCGAGCGTACGAACGATGCCGCCACCATCTCCTGGGTCCCGAAGGCAATCGGATGATCCAGGTCGACATCGACACGGATGAGTGATCCTGGAATGAAAAACTGCCTCGACGTCGTGTCGGAAACGACGTTTCGAAGGGGCAGGCCAAACTGGTCGATCGCGAAATCACTCGCCTGGTCGAGGGTCACCAGCGTGCCGCCATTTTCGACGTAGCGCTTGAGAGCCAGCGAACCTTCCAGACCGATCCCGCCGACGTAGTCCGCGGGCATCGTGTTGGGCGCATGCCCGTTCAGAATGCTCGACGCGTTCTGTGAAGGAAGAATGATGGAATCGAAGCCGGAGAGGTTTTTGCTGCGGATGTCCTGGTCGGTGAGGGTCTCGAGCGGAAAGTCGTACTGCTCGAGGAGCCACCGGGTCCATCCCTCGTCCATATTGGCCACCCAGGACTTGTAGAGGCCCACTCGAACGGCCTTCACCGGACGCATCCGGACGGATGGGGCCGAACCGAGACCGACGACTTCGATTCCGATCTCTCGACTCAATCCGTTCAGCGTCTCTCGGGAGACACCCGACTCCAGAACGAAACTGCCGGCAGGGTGGGTGCTCCCGCCGACCCTGACCGGTTCGAGGGCCTGTTTGATCTCCGCGCCATCCTTCAGGAGACGGTTCAAGGCCTTGAACGTCGCGTTCTTCCGCGCCGACATCAAGTATCCACCGGTACCGCTGCCGGAAACAGAGCCGGAGGCTGGGGGGATCTCGTTCTCGACGAGGCTCAGACTCGCCCTGAACGGTTTCTCAACACGGGCGACATCGACGCCCATCTGCATCGGCAGAGTCCAACCTGCGAGGTCATAGGGCGGCTCCGGATCCCCTCCCGGAGTTCTCCGTCGATCTGGATAATCCTGTTTCTCGAGCAGGTCCATCAGGTAGGGACGGAAGGCTTGTGCGGCTAGAATCACGTAGCTGTCTTTGGGGAAGGAACGGTCGCCTGCCGTGAAGGCTGAATCGGCCCGATGGATCTCGACCCCACCGATCTCCAGCGTCCTGACCAGTTCCACCGCTTCTCTGCGGTCCCATTGATCGGGCGAGACGACGTAGGCGTATGGTCCTTCGGCACCTGCTTCGATTGAGTCCCTGGCCATGCTGTAGATATTCAGCAGCCATCGCTCTCGCCGGTCGGCGGCGATATCGAGAACACCCATCGATGCGGTGAAGGTGTAGTCGACGGCGTCTCGGAAATGCGACTCACCCCCCTTCCAGGGGTTGGGGTAGAAGATATCTGTCCCCGAGGTCGGCGCAGCGCCGCCCCTTCGCGGACGGCCGACGAAGCGCGGTCGTTTCTCGGGATCGTAGAAGCGAGGGGTCGGAGTCGAATGGGACGTCTCGGTGAGGATGCCGATCATATTGTGAAAGTACGGCACCGTCCGCATTCCCCCGTTCCACCACATGCTGTAGATCATGTCCGACACGACTCCGGGCATGTTCTTGATGGCGAATCGGTTAGCCATCGCCGTCCCGACAAGGTTGACGCCGGTCGTCACTCCCGCGGGGATCTTCGGATTGACCGGATCGGCAAACGGCGGCAGGAAAATCCTCGCCCAGGCGGGCCCGGTCTGGTGGTGGTTGTAGACGATCTGTGGATACCATTCACTGTAGAGCACCCGGGTCACTGCGGCGGACTCGGGCATATTGTTCATGAACCAGTCCCGATTGTTGTCGTGACCGACATAGTGGTGGTAGAGCCAGGGCGGGCGAGTCGTTTCAAAAGGACTGCCGAGGTTCTTGCGATACCAGTCGACGACGATGTCGAGCCCGTCGGGGTTCATCACCGGCATCAGCAGCAGAACGACCTGGTCCCGGATCTTCTGGGCCTCCGGGTCCTCCGATGTCGCCAGATGGTGGGCCAGCAACGGGACCATCTGAGCCGTGGCTCTCTCGGTCGCGTGAAGTCCGGCGTCGATCCAGACGATGGCTTTGCCTTCACCGGCCAGGCGGCGAGCTTCCTCTTCGCTCACTCGTCCCCGCGCGAGCTTCTCAGCCATCTCCCTCCATCGATCCAGGTCGCGCAGGTTCTGTTCGCTCGAAATCATCATGAGAAAGAGAGGGCGATCCAGGACCGATCGGCCGATTTCACGCATTTGCACTCGGGCGCTGGCAGCGTCCAGCCGGCCGTAGAAATCGGTCAACTGGTTGTAGTCCGCCAGCTTGTAGTCCGAACCGGGCTCGAACCCGAATACGTCGCCTGGCGCGGGTACCTGAGCCATGGAGATTGCCGGGACCATGAGGGACAAGGCTGTCAAGATCGAGATCGCTCTGACTCTATGCATGGGTTCTCCTCGAGGTTCTCTGGGTAGAAGGATTTCGACCCCTCGATTCTAATCTTTTCTGAGCCGCATGTCCGCTTAGAACTGGACAAAAGTCTTGCGTCGTCCCAGGCCTGCGTGAAACTCTTTTCGCAGGGTTCGGCGACCCTCTCAGAAGTGACGGTGAGAGAGAATCGAATGGAATACTGTGACTGCAACCTTCGGATCCGATACGCCGAGACGGATCAGATGGGGGTGGCCTACTACGCGAATTACTTCGTCTGGTTCGAAGTGGGACGGGCTGAATTCTGCCGACAACAGGGTTTCAGCTACGGCGTGATGGAGCGCGAAACCGACAGCTTTCTGGTTGTGGCCGAGGCGTCGTGCAGATACAAACGGCCTCTACGTTATGACATGGAGTTCACCGTAAGGACGCGGCTGAGGGACTTCCGACCGCGCATCCTGGTTTTCTCGTACCAGCTGTTGGACCCCAGAGACGAGCTGGTCTTTGCCGAAGGGGAGACGAAGCACCTGATCGTCGACAGTCACGGCCGTCCCAAGAGCTTTCCGGCCGAGTATCGAAGCTATTTGCAGGGGTCGGGGAGGACACAGGCGGCGCAGTGAACCTGACTCATCGCATCGTATTTGTTCTCGTGTGGTGCTTCCTGGGCCTCCTCCGTGTCATTCCCCGAGGGTGGGCCCACACCTTTTGTCGATCGATCGCGACCGTCGCGTTTCACTTGGACCGGCGTCATCGTCAAGTCGGACTGATCAATCTCGACTTCGCGTTCCCGCAAGAGAGTCAATCCTGGAAGTTGCAGACCCTGAAGGCGAGTTATCGACAACTGGGCGACCTGGCGGTCGAGTTGAGCCGTCTGTCAGGCGAGACCAAGCGGTCTCTGGCCGACCGAGTCGTCTATGATCCTGGGTTCGGCCTGGAACACTACGAGAATGCTCGATCGGATGGCCGTGGCGTGCTTTTCCTGACTGCTCACATCGGTGCCTGGGAGCTTCTTCCCGTCGGCCACGCTCTTCTGGGCGAGCCTCTCAGCTTTCTCGTCCGCCCGTTGGACAATCGGTTCCTGGAAAGGTGGCTCCAGTCGGTCCGGACGCGGTGCGGAAACGAGGTCATCGACAAGAACATGAGTCTGAGAAAGGTGTTGAGACGACTCAAAGAAGGGCGCGCCGTCGGGATGCTCCTCGATCAGAACGTGCAGGACAAGGATGGACTCTATGCGCCTTTTTTTGGACGTGAGGCGTGCACGAGTTCCGCTATGGCCGCAATTGCTCTGAAGAGTGGAGCTCCGGTCGTAGCGGGTTTTCTATACCCGGGACGTCGGCCGGGACACCATCGAATTCGCTTCCACCCACCGATACGATTAAAAGGCTCGGGCGATCGCGACCGAGATCTTCTTGAAGCGACGACGCGCTTCAACCAGGTCATCGAGGCGACCATCCGCGAGTTGCCGGGCTACTGGCTTTGGGGACATCGGCGCTTCAAGAACCAACCGGACGGAACAGACCCCTACGGCGCAAACTGATTCCCCTCCGAGTCGGTGGTCGCCGCCAGCGAGGGGAAGCGTCGATGGCGAAGCCCCGGGAACAGCCGTGTCGGGAGTGATGCGCCAGCACCTGTTGTCTTTCGCCGGGACGGTCGATAGACTCCGGCCACTGTGAAAACGTTCAGGGTGACCTTTCGACTGTGTCTGTGCGCCTCCCTGTTTGTCCTGGCTGCTTCCTGCCAGTCGCCACAGCCGGCGCCCTCGAAAAAGGATCCGACGTGGGAGGGGACACGGCCCAACATCATCATGATCGTTGTCGACGACCTGCGCTGGGACGAACTCGGGGTCTCAGGACACCCTTATCTCGAAACGCCGAACATCGACCGACTCGCGGCTGATGGTGCGATGTTCCTGAACGCCTTTCACTCGGTTCCGCTCTGCTCGCCGAACAGGGCCACGATTCTGACGGGTCAATACCCTTCGCGCCACGGAATCATCGACAACGTTTCACGAGCACGAGCCAGTCACCGATTGGAGACATTCCCTCGAGCGCTCCAGGAGGTCGGCTACGAGACGGCCTTTCTGGGCAAGTGGCACATGGGGAACGATCCGACCCCACGCCCCGGTTTCGACGATTGGATCGCAATCCCCGGCCAGGGACGCAGCACCGATCCCGAGCTGTTCGAGAACGGGAAGATCGGGGTAGTGGAGGGATATCTCACAGACATTCTGACCGACAGGGCCGTGTCCTTCATCAATCGGGAACGAACAGGTCCCTTCTTTCTTTATATGGGGCACAAGGCGATTCACCCCGATGTGCAGCAACTCGATGACGGTTCCGCGGATCCCACCACATCGCGGGGTTACGTGCCGGCACCCCGTCACCGCGGCCGCTATGCGAACAAAGAGTTCCCGCTTCGTCCCAACGCCGTGAACTCAATCGATGAACTGAGCGGAAAACCGGCCTTGAGGAGAGCGCTCGAGAGAAAGCACGCCTCCTCACTGGAAGCACTCGAGGCCAGCCAGAAGACGATCAGGGACCGTGCGGAAATGCTGTTGGCGGTCGACGACAGCGTGGGACGACTGGTGAAGACTCTGGCCGATTCCGGACGGCTGGAGAATACGGCCATCATCTTCACGAGTGACAACGGGTTCTGGTATGGGGAGCATTACCTGACAGTGGAGCGTCGGCTGCCGTACGAAGAGTCTATTCGGACGCCGCTGTTGGTCCGCTACCCGCCTGTGGCTCGTCCCGGCTCTCGACTCGATGAACTGGTGGGATCTGTCGACCTGGCGCCAACCGCTCTGCAACTTGCCGGAAGTCGCGTTGGAGACCACATTCAGGGCCGATCGCTCGTTCCCTTGCTCAAGGGTCGAGTGTAGGGCTGGAGTGAGTCCACTATCATCGAGTTCTACACATATGAGAATCCCTTTCCGTGGTTGCTCGACATGGATTACCGGGCTATCCGGACAGATCGCTTCAAGTACATCCACTGGATGCAGCACCCGGACGAGAACGAACTCTACGATCTGCAGCAGGATCCGTACGAGATGCGGAACATCATCGATGAACCGGACATGGAATCGGTCAAAGCTGAGCTCCGCCGCGAACTCGCACGAGCGGCGCTTCACGCGATCGGCCTGTCGCCGTCGTCGGAATTCTAGAGAGAACCTGAGGCGGTCGTCGCGCCGTCACCGCCGAAGGGCGAAGTCCCTGCAACAGCGGCCGACTTGGACCTGTTCCATCCTGAAAGTCTCCCTGCGTTCAGTCTTGAGTGAAGAGGGCTTTGGCGATCTCTTCGGTGACCTTGGCGGGATTGGCGTTGGCCGAATTCGACATTGCGACCACGCAGATCTGATCGTCCGGGAGAAGGCGGAGGTGGGTTCGGGTCTTCTCCTGGCTCCCGCCGTGAGCGACCTGCTGTCGCCCTTCGAAGGTCCCGACTGAGAAGCCGAGACCGTACCCTGTTTTCTCTCCGTCCGTAGTCTGCTGAGAAGTCCAGAGCTGCGCCTTTTCATCGTCTGAGAGGAACTCTTTGTCCATCAATCCGCGGCAGTATCCAGCCAGATCCTCGGCTGTCGAGATGAACCCGCCGCCGGCCAGCTTCCAGCTGACGTCGTGACTCCCTTGGCGGACGACGAGGCCCATACGACGCTGGTACCCGACGGCGCGATCGGGAATGGAGGTCCACTCGTAGTCCGGTTGAAGCGTGGCCAGTCCCAGCGGACCGCTGATCTCACGAGCCACGATGTCGGCGAAGGTCTCGCGGGCGGCGGACTCGAGGACGACTCCCAGGAGGTTGAAGCCGAAAGTGGAATAGTTGTACGCCGATCCTGGAGGAGATACGAGGGGAAGTCGGGTGAGATACGGAAGCGCCCATTTCATTCCAGTATTCCGGCCGGGATCGTCCGCGGACTCCTGTGGAGGGTGCGGAGATCCTTTGCCATTCCGGTAGTGAGGAATCCCCGCCAGGTGGCCCAGGAGTAATCGACTGCTGATGGGTCGAGCGTTTTCGTTGAGCGGGATCTCGAAGAAGCCTTCCTTGCAGGGAACTCGAGTTCCATCGAGGGACTTCGTCCGCTCTCCCTCGCAGACCTGCGTGTACGAGACAGGTTGGGAGTAGCCCGGCAGAAGGTCGGCGATTGGAGAGTCGAGATCGACTTTCCCTTGCGACGCCAGTTTCACGGCAGAGACTCCGGCCAGAGACTTGCTGATGGATGCCCATCGAAACATGGTCTTGGCGGCGGCGACCGGTACGCCGGCCTCACGATCCTGAAAACCAAAACCTCGCAGGTAGTCGATGCGACCTCGGACGACTGTCCCGACCGCCATACCGACGATCCGATCCGAATTCATGTAGTCGAGCACGATTCGATCAAGAGCCGGTTGGCCTTTCAGGACTCGCTCTACGGGGATTTCCGTACCGACCGTCCTGACGACAGCGACCGACGCGACGGTGCCCACCGCCACGAGGATGATGGCCATCAGTATTTTCTTGGGTTGGGGGGCTGAGGCAAAGAGTTTCACGTTTCGCTCCTTGGCGTGATCGATACCGATTGGAACAGGACGACGGTGAGTCGCGGTTCGTCGTGCCACCCATTCTAGAGAATCCGAAGACTGAACGCGTACCCGGGGAGCGACCTCAAAGCTCGGAGGCTGCCGGAGTTTTGGTATATTGCCACCTAGGCGCAGATAGAAGCGATGAGCGCATCTCCTGGTTCCACATCCACACTCAAGGTCTCCCTGGCTCAGATCAATCCGGTCACGGGTGATATCGCCGGCAACGCGAAGCTGATCCTGAAGGCGATCGCTCGCGCTCGCCGCGAGGAATGCGACCTGGTCGTGACTCCCGAGCTTTGCCTGACCGGCTATTGCCTGGACGAGAAGCTCTTGATGAACGAGGAGTTTCTCCGGCAAAACAGACAGGTTCTCGAGGAACTGATCGCTGCCGCCGCGACGGACATCGCCGCCATCGTCGGGTTCGTAGACTTCGATCCGTCGCTCCGAGGCGCTGACGGTTCCTGGATCCGATACAACGCGGCAGCCATCCTCCAGGGAGGACGCGTGGTCCAGGTCGTTCACAAGCGCCTGTTGCCCGCATACCGCTATTTCGAGGACAAGCGCTACTTCCAGCCGGGAACCGAAACAGAGCCGGCCAGAATCCGGACCCGGGGCGGAGAAGCCCGAATAGGGGTCCTCATCTGTGAGGATCTGTGGGACGATGAGTATCGGCGGAAACCTGCGCGCGAGTATCGCGACCGAGGGGCTCGTTTCCTCTTCTGCATAAATGCCAGCCCGTTCGCGGGCTCGAGCCCGGGGCGCAGGAATGGAAAGCGATTTCGCCGTCTGAAGCTCCTGCGACGACAGGCGACCGAACTGGGGGTTCCGATCGCCTACCTCAATACCTGCGGAATCGGGGACAACGGCAAGAATGTCATCGTCTTCGACGGGGGCAGTCTGGCCGTTGATCGAGCTGGTCATCCCGTTCGCTTCCTACCTCAGTTCGAGGAGGCCCAGGAGAGCGTCACATTCGGAAGCGAGGTCACCGTAAACGTCGCGGTGGACGAGAGCTTCGACCGAGAGCGGGAGATCTTCGATGCGCTCGTGCTGGGTCTGCGTGACTACGACCGCAAGATCGGGGCGTTCGAGAAGGTGATTCAGCCGGTCTCGGGTGGAGTGGATTCCGCTCTCGGAACCGCGATCGCTTTTGAAGCCGTCGGGCCTGAGAGGCTGACCCTTTACAACTTGCCATCTCGTTTCAACTCAGAGGCAACGCGTACGGCTGCTGCCCGTCTGGCCCGAAATTTCGGACTGGAATATCGAGTTGTCCCGATCGAGCCGATTCTGGCGGAAGTCAAGTCCAGTTTCGAGACACACTTGCATCAGTTCCGCTCTCCCGTGACTCTCGAGAACCTTCAGTCGCGGATCCGAGGATTGCTCATGATGGCGGAGTCGAACGATAGCAATTCTCTATTGTTGAGCAACGGTAACGCCACCGAGATAGCTCTTGGGTACGCCACGCTTTATGGCGACATGGCCGGCGGACTGGCGGTGATCGGCGACCTCTCGAAGCCGGATGTCTACCGTCTCGCCCGATACGTCAACAGCAAGTGGGGGCGCGAAATGATCCCGCGTGAGGTGATCGAGGCCGTTCCTTCGGCGGAGCTGAGCGAGGGGCAGACAGACCCCTTTGACTACACCGTCGTCGGACCTTTGGTCAGCGATATCGCTCGGTCCTTCCAGGATCCGGCTCGCCTGCGAACTCTGTTCAGGGAGCGACGCCTGGACCGGCATCTCTATCCGGGAGACGTGTATGAACGGTATTCTGACAAGAGCTTTGGAGATCTGGCCGAGCAGGTGTATGGACTGTTGCAGCGGTCGGTCTACAAACGGCTGCAAGGTGCGCCGATCATTGCTGTGTCAGAGAGAGCGTTCGGGTTCGACCTGCGGGAGACTCTGATCAACAACTGGGGCACTGGAGGCTCCAAGGAGGGGAGGAGCTGAGCTGACGCCCACGAACGGAATGTTCGTGCGGGTCGCCAAACTGAATCCGATCGGCTAACCTCTGGTTTG
>CAJHYB010000052.1_pt1 | contig 29655 bp, 26 predicted proteins | sample 9198631 | NCBI WGS metagenome assembly CAJHYB01 (sample SAMEA7708354, study PRJEB35096) | sediment metagenome | biome: marine neritic benthic zone biome [ENVO:01000025]; feature: sediment [ENVO:00002007]; material: shallow marine sediment [ENVO:03000034] sea grass bed [ENVO_01000059] ... | reverse complement strand
GGCCGCAATGACTCTCCCCTCATTCGAAACCCACTCAAAGATCTTATCGTCTCTGGCCCTTCAATCTGTAGCTTTTTTTCTAGCAACAATTGTAATACTGACACTCGGTTACGCTCGATTTCCGTGCTCAGGAGCGTTACGGAATTGCCGAAACCGTTAATTTCTTTACGCTTGCGGGACTTTTGCAGAACATCGCCCAACGACTGAAATCCCAAAGAAAAAAAACCAGAAAACCTTCTTTTTGAGTCATTTATACGGTTCTCGTCTTGGAAAAAACAAGATTTTCCGGAGGTTTGGTACGGTCCCTGCATCCGTTTCAGAGTTCCCAGACCTGCTCACAGGCCGACGTTCGGACAGGGGATCCGGGTGGCTTCAAGCGTCAACCCGACGGGTCGGACCGCCGAGCAGAATATCGGGCACAGAACTCGTATTCGAGCCACGACGACAAAGGCGACCCGGCGCGAAAGGCCGGGGCGCAAAACTGAGGCCGAGACGTCCCTTCGACCAGGTCGATCAGTTGCCGAAGGTGGCTTCGCAAAGTTCCACGGGATCAAACTCGCGCTCCATCCCCGGGGAACCGAGACGCGAAGAATGGCCTTTGAGACAATCCTGGTGACCGAAGAGGCAGAAGTAGACGAGAGGGGATCTCGCGCCGAAGAAACCTTCGACCGCCGCCGAACTGGCAGAATCTCGATTCCACTCCAATGCAAATTCGACTGGAGAGACTATTCGGTACGTGGATTGACGGTTGACGTATCGCAGGGCGGCGCCCTCATCGAGGCTCGGGTCATTCCTAGAGAAGGAGAGGCCGTCTACCTGACTTTCAGGGGCCTCCCGGGCCAACCGCCTTTTCTCGGACTGGCGCTCAGATCAGCCTGGTTCTGTGGCGGACCCAACTTGGGATTAGGCAGGGCTGCGCTGAGGTTCGAGGGGCTGTCTGAAATCGACAGGATGAGATTAGAGCAGCTTCTGGCCCGAAAAGAGTAAGGGCCGGACTCCAACCGAGCTCGAGTTACTCGTGGAATCCGGCCCCGGGGGAAGGTGAGTGCCGGCAGCCCTTTCGTTCTGCGATGGACGTGAGAATGCGAAGCGTTAGGCGGGCACCTGACTCGAAATGACGTCAGTCACCCCAATACACGGCATCACCCCAATAAACCGCGTCGCCCCAGTACACGGCGTCGCCCCAGTACACGGCGTCGCCCCAGTACACGGCATCGCCCCAGTACACGGCGTCACCCCAGTACACGGCGTCACCCCAGTACACGGCGTCGCTCCACTGGACACCGCTTCCCCACATGGGATGGGTTTCCGGATCGACGAGCGAACTGTAGAGAATGCGGTCACCGTAAACGAATGCGCCTCCAGCCCAGACTTCCTCCTCCCCGTTCATCCACATCGGGTCGAGTTCCCGGACAGCTTCGCGATCACGAGTGAGAGCTATGGCGAGATCGACGGCTGTCCTCGTATTGACCATGCCGCTGCCCTGTTCGAGCAGGTGCGGCTCGGTCATTTTGACTGCCGTCAGGAGCAGAGCCGTTTTGACCATTCGAGGATTGAGCTTCGGGTTTGCCTGCAGCATGAGGGCTACAGTCCCGCTCACGTGCGGCGTCGCCATGCTGGAACCGCTCAATGTCAGGTACTGATCGTCGACGACCAGGTCTGCGTACTCCCTGTGAAGCTTGCTGCCCGACGCGAGCAGGGAAAGGACTTTGTTTCCAGGAGCTGCCAGGTCGGGCTTGACGATCCGATCGATATAGGTCGGTCCTCTGGAACCGTAGGAGGTCGCAATGTCGTCTCCATGAGTTGCCGTCCCACGCGTATTCAAAGGGTAGACAGTAATCGCCTCAGGCGAGTTTCCGGGGACTCCGACGGCTCCGAAAATATTCGTGTGTTCTTCGGACCGCCCCATGTTTCCGACCGATGCGATCGGCACGATCCCAGCGGCATAGAGCCGTTCCACGGCCCTGCAGAGAGGAGAATCCTTGTAGGACTCGATGGGGGGGTGGCTCAAAGACAGGTTGGCGACTCGAATCCCGTAGCGTTCCTTGTTCGAGATCACCCAGTCGATTGCACGGATCAGCCGGCTTGTCTGCCCGGATCCGTCAGCTCCGATGACTTTGACGTCAACGAAATCAACACCCGTGGCGACACCGACCGACCTGCCGTTCTTGCGGGATGACGCTCCGATGATGCCGGCCACATGCGTCCCATGACCGAACACATGGTCGTTTCTCGAGACCCGGCGAGGTCGTTCACCCGTAAAGTCGACGGCAGCCTTGATCCGAGAGTTCCTGATGTCAGGATGTGCGCCGATCCCGGAGTCGAAAACCGCGACGGTTACCCCGCTTCCGTCGATACCCAGAGACTGGACCTGATCCGCCCCGATCGCGGCCAGGAACGGGTTTCGTCCCGTCTGCTCGGAAACTTCAGGAAGATCCGCGGTGGCTCGCACTCGTGGATCCAGAGTCACGAACTCAACTTGACTGGACGCCAATAGCGATTCGATCTGCCATGCGTTGAGTCGGGCACTGTAGGAATGGATCAATGGGAGCGCCAGTTCATTCCCGCGGGCAGGGGAATAGGTTTGAAACGCTTCCTCTTTCAAGCGAACAATGACGGGAAGGCTTTCGTTGGACAGACGACCGCGCAGCAGACTGCGCATCTTTCCCGCCAGTGCGATAGAGACTCTGGACTCTGATCCGCTGGTGCCCTCACCAATCGCGCTCGGCCCGGTTGCCGTGGTCCAGGTGGGGCCAAGACCAATCAGCAAGACCAAAGCGGTCAGAGCTGCTGTTTTTCTGAAAGGCAGTAGACGCATTCTCTTTGCCTCCAATTCGTACGTCCTCTCGCAATTTGGGCTTCTCACGGCGACCACTTTAGAGATTGAGCGTTTCCGGAACGTTGCGGTCACCGTTGCAAACTTGATATTTCGAATATTCTTTGAAATAATTCCGGCACGTCAGCCCCAGCGCATACGCCAGGCCCTATGGAGTTTTGCTTACTTGCCTGGACTAAAGGTTTGTCTCCTCGGTCCCCCTCTTCTCAATTGCGATCAGAGCAATGTGCAGATCGATCGGCGCAAGGCGATCGCACTGATTTCGTACCTGGCGGTCGTCAGGAGAGAAGAGAGTCGAGACACTCTGGCGACGCTCCTCTGGCCCCGACAGGACCGTTCGCGTGCACTGGCCGGGCTCCGAAGAACTCTGGTCTCATTGACGAGAGCGTTCGACGGACGCTTCCTCGAGATTGACCGAAAGTCGATCCAGCTGTCGACGGATGATGTCTGGGTCGACATAGACGCCTTCGAGACCCATATTCAGAAAGGCCTCGCAGAGAGCAGCGAAACTGGCGAGAATGCGGCTGTCCTTGGAGCTCTCGAAGAAGCCGCCGATCTGTATCGAGACGACTTCCTGGCCGGCTTCAGTCTCCGGGACAGCGAACGATTCGACGAATGGCAGTTCCTGCAGACCGAGAAGTATCGAAGCGAATTGAGCGGGGCGCTCGAAAGGCTTGTCCTCGGCCATCGTTCACATGGTGACTTCTCGGGTGCTATCCGGGCGGGGCGGCGCTGGCTCTCGCTCGACCCTCTTGTCGAAGAGGTGCACCGCCATCTGATGGTTCTGTACGCCCAGTCAGGGAAGCGATCAGAGGCACTTCAACAGTACGATCGATGCGTTGCAGTCCTCGAGAAAGAACTCCAGGTTGAACCCGATGAGGAAACCAGGGAGTTGTATGAGGCGATCAAGGAACAGCGAATCACACGGGATTCCGAGAGACAGAGGGTTTCTTCCGGGGCGAAAGCTACGGCTCCAGAAGAAACCACAACGATGTCGGAGGATCCGCTCCCGTTGCCGCAGACAGCTTTCGTTGGCCGCGCGGCCAGCCTGTCGAGGATTCAGCAGCTTCTCAGCGATCACGACTGCCGTCTCCTCACTCTCGTTGGACCCGGCGGGATCGGAAAGACTCGCCTCGCGCTGGAGTCCGGTCGCTCTCGGCTCGGCTATTTTCGACACGGCGTCCATTTCGTTCCACTTTCGGAAGCGACACCGTCCCTGATCGTCTCTGAAATCGCGGAGTCCTTGAAGCTCTCATTCGACCCACAGGGCGATGTTGAGACTCAGCTGGTGAGCCGTCTCAAGGATCGCGAGGCTCTGATCATCCTCGACAATTTCGAACATCTCACCGACCGAGCCGGCGTTGTTTCGGCGATGCTTCGGGGTGCGCCGGGAATCAAGATCATCGTCACCAGTCGGGAGAGGCTCAATCTGCAAGGCGAGTGGCTGCTCGAGATCGAAGGACTCGAGGTCCCGGAACCCGGCACGTTGGATGGTCTTGAACAGTTCAGCTCCATCCTTCTCTTCCTCAATTCGGCACAACGGGTCAAATCCGATTTCGTTTTGACTCGGGAGAATGCCGCACCGGTCGTCGAGATCTGCCGCCTGGTCAAAGGGATGCCCCTGGGGATTGAATTGGCTGCTACTTGGCTCAGGGCTCTCGATTGCGCAGAAATCGCAGACGAGATCGCGGAAAGCCTCGACTTTCTCTCCTCTGAACTCCAGGATCTCCCGACGCGTCACCGAAGCCTGAGAGCGATCTTCGACTCCTCGGTGATGCTCCTCGACACAGAGGAAAGGGTGATCCTTCGAAGACTGTCAGTATTCAGAGGCGGATTCGACCGCTATGGCGCTCGTTCCGTCGCCGGGGCGTCGATCGGAACCTTGCTCAATCTGCTCAACAAATCACTCTTGACCCGTCCCGTCCCTTCCCGGTTCGAAACCCAGGATCTGATTCGGCAGTTCTCGAGAGAATCCCTTTCCGACCGCCCGGAAGAGGAGAACGCCACTCGTGACAGGCACGCGAAGTATTTCCTGGAGTTCCTCGAGGATGCGGGAGAGAAACTGAAGGGTGAGCAACAGGCGCCTGCCCTGGAGGCGATCCGAAAGGACTCCGACAACATTCGGGCAGCTTGGAGCTGGGCTGTGGGCCGGGATCGGACCGACCTCATGAGTCGCAGCCTCGAAGGACTCTATCGCTTCTGTCTCCTGTCTGGCTCCTTTGTAGAGGTCCAGGGGATCTTGAGTGCTGCTCTGGACCGACTGTCGAAAGAGGATGACGCTCTCATCTGGGCGCGGACGGCGTCCCGCAAGGCGCGATTCGGAATCCTGCTCGGGAAGTTCGAGCGGGCTCGACAGCTTCTCGACGAAAGCCTATCGATTTTCAGGCGGCTGGACGATTCACAGGAGATCGCCCAAACGCTCCTCTACCTCAGCGAAGTCGACTTTCATCTGGGCGAATTCGCCTCGGCGCAGAAACTCTGCAACGAGAGCCTGGCTCGTCTCCGAATCATCGGAGATCGGAGCGGCACGGCCAATGCTCTCGTCAATCTTGGACGCATCGTCGGAAACAAGGGTGACTACGCGAAGTCAAGATCGCAGTTGAACGAGGGGATGGTCATATTCGAGGATCTGGGTGACCGGGACGGGATGGCCCGTTGTCTGACAAGTCTTGGAACTGTCGCGTTCTGCACCAATTCGTTGCCGGAAGCGATCGAGATGTTCGAAGAGGCCCTCGGAATCTTCACAAAGCTCAACGACGTCAAAGGGATGGCCCTCTGCCTCAACAATATCGGCCTGGCTTCCGAAAAACTCGGGCAGCATGAGAAGGCCGAAAACAGTTCGCTCAGGGCGCTCGCCCTCTTCAAGGAGATCGGATATCAGGAGCCGACGGCGGCTGCATTGGAAAACCTGGGACGAATCAGCTTCACGTTCGAAAGATACGATGAATCGACGTCCTACTTCGCCGACTCGCTCCGACTGGCGCTCAAGATCCGCTCCGTCCCTCTCGCGCTCTTTCCACTGATGGGTCTGGCCCGGCTCAAGGCTCGCGAAGGTGAGACAGAGAATGCGCTGGAACTGCTGACATTCGTTTCTGAGCACCCGATGGTGTCGAGTGAGGCCCGATCGGAGGCCAACCAACTCCGGCAGATTCTCAAATCGGATCTGACACCGGCGGCGGTCGATGACGCAGAGAAGCGGGGGCGGCGGGAGAGCCTGGAGTCGATCGCTTCCAAAGTACTCGAGAGCCTCGACGCAAGCCCCTTGTCGGCGTAAAGAAAAAAGCCGGGTCCAGCCCGGCCTTCGCACAATCTATCTATCCAGTCGCCGAATGCTCTGATCAGGAGATCTGACGACACCACACAAGTTCAGCGTCTTTCTTGGCACCGATGGAAATTGTCCGTGCGACCGGGGTCTCCTCCGGCTCGACCCGCTGCTGAGGAGCCACGACGACGATACTCACATGAGTGGCTGGAATGAAGTCGTAGTGGGTTGTGGTCGAAGGAGAACGGATCGGCAAGACGGGCTCAAGAGGGGGGTCTTCACAATCCACCACCCCGATGTCCTCAGAATCGACTTTCGCAGAAGAAGCCTCGACTCGAGTCGTCCATCCAAAGCTGCCGGGTGCCCAGGAGTTCCCAAGCCAGGAACCGAATCGGCCTTCGGTCGAGAAGCTGGTCAGGAAGTCGACGCTCTTGTCGAGGATGGAAACCCGAAACTGCCCCTCGTCCGCCACGCAACTACACGGCAGGAGGCGCTCGGCCAGATAGAGGGTACCGCCCGCGTAGAGCGTCAGCAGCAGCATCAAGGGCAGAACGTTTCGGGCGCTGACTCTGATCTTCATTCTCTTTCCTCGTGTCCCAGCCAGTTAGACGAATAGGGAATTGAAATGGTTGGGCAATTCTTGTCAAAAGTTGTCAAGAATCTGTTTGAGAACCCTCATCGAGCCGATCGAGCAAGAACATTTGGTGAATTCGGGAAGCCTCTTCGAAGAATTAGAAAAGACAACAACATCATACCTTGGTTGGTGTAGAATAAAGTCTAGAGAAACATAGAGATAGGGCCATCAAGAGAGGTTTCGAAACGAGATCCCAGACTGGAGAACTCTCCTACCATGAGCAACAAGAAGAAAAGGAACACGGCAGCGTTCCCAAAGGAAGTCGGAGCGGAAACAGAACAGGCCGACCCTGCAGAAGAAGGGGTCGATCGCATTCGCGAGATCCTGATGGGTGGGAAGACTCGCGAGATCGAGAAGCGGTTTTCCCGTCTCGAAGAGCGCCTGAGATCCGAATCGGGCGAGCTCCGACAGGAGATCAGAAGCCGCTTCGACGAGATTGAGTCGTACGTGCGCCAGGAAATCGAGTCGGTCGGGAGCAACCTGCGAAAAGAACAGGAAAAGCGCGAAGAGGACGATCAAAGAGTCGTGTCCGATCTGACCGCTGCGCGGGAGGCGCTCAAGGCCGCCATCTCGAGTCTCGAGGACAGAGCCGAAAACGGTCTTCGAGATCTGCGCCAGAAACTGCTCGCCCAGTCCAAGTCCTTGATGGACGAGGTCCAGACCAAACACGAGTCTCTGACTGCGCAGGTTCACAGCGATCTCGCAGATGTCCGCTTTGCGAAGACGGACAGATCGGCCTTGGCCGCACTTCTCACCGACGTGGCGGTACGACTCAACGAAGATCCGGAATCCGACTGAGCCCCGCGATCAGCGCGAGCGCTCTCCACTGACAGAAGCTTCCCCCATGGGCGAATCTTCCACCCGAAAAAGCAGAAGTCCCGATGACCCGACGCTCAGTGGAGAGCTGTCGGAGCTCCGAGACATCCTCTTTATCCCCGATGAGAGCGACATCCAGAGGCTGAGGAACCGTCTCGAGGATCGGGAGAGCCGCGCACGCGATGTGAGCAAAGTCCTTCCCAGGGCGCTTTCCCTCGAGTCCAGCAGGGACGGGAGACTCGACCAGGCGCTCCAGCCCAGCGTCGAACGGGCTCTCAAGAAGTCGGTCGAAAGTGATCCTCGAGTGCTGGCGGACGCCCTGTTTCCCATCATCGCACCCGCAATCCGACGTGCGATCACCGACCGCCTGCGGGAAATGCTGGAGGGCTTCAATAAAGCTCTCGAGCACAGCCTATCGCCCCGGGCCTTGAAATGGAGGTTCGAGGCCTATAGAACCGGCAGATCTTTTTCGGAGATCGTGCTCCTCAGGACACTCCGTTTCCGGGTCGAGCAGGTCTTCCTGATTCATCGGGAGACCGGACTTGCCTTGCAGCACGTCGAAGCGGATTCGATCCATTCCCAGGATCCGGAACTGATCTCAGCGATGCTGACGGCGATACAGGACTTCGTCAAAGACTCGTTCGATGTCTCCGAAGAGGGATCTCTGCGGACCGTCGGAGTCGGGGACGTCAACGTCTGGATCGAGCGCGGTACGAACGCCGTCCTCGCGTGCGTCATTCGTGGAGAGGCTCCGGCAAGTCTCAGGACGGTCTTCAAGGAGGTGGTCGAGAACATCCATTCGGAGTACAGGAAAGAACTCGAGAGGTTCGACGGAGACGCCGACCCCTTCGTGTCGAGCGGGCCCCTCCTGGAACCCTGCCTGGAGACACAGTTCATTCAAGAAGACAAGGGAATCTCTCCTTTCACCTGGGTCGTCGTCGGTTCCGTGGCTCTTATGCTCGTCGCATTCCTGGGCATGGGCGTCCGGACCCATCTCCAGTGGCGGGACTACCTGGCCCTCCTTCGTGTCGAGCCCGGAATCACGCTGACCGGGACCGGGATGAACTGGTCGACCTATGAAGTTTTCGGCCTCCGTGATCCTCTGTCCCGAGACCCCGCAGTCCTGCTTGAAGAGTCCGGCCTGGATCCGGAAGAGGTGGTCGCGAGATGGACCCCCTATTTCGCGCTCGAGGCAAAGATGGTCGAAGCCAGAGCGATCTCGCTTCTGGATCCCCCACCCGGGATCGAACTGCGCTTCGAAGAAGGGATTCTCCATGCAAAAGGGCGTGCTCCGCACGACTGGGCCGCACAGAGCAGGAACCGCGCCGCTTTGATACCCGGAGTCGTAGAATACCGGGATGGGGAACTCATCGACGAGCAGGAACAAACGCTCCAAGAGCTTTCAGACCGACTCGAACAGTATGTGCTCCGCTTCGTACGAGGGAGCGAGTTCGCGGCCGGTTCGAACGATGTTCTCCGGGAACTCTCGGAAAGCATCCAACGGCTTCAGGAACTGTCCGAACGTATGGGGCGACTTGTCAGAGTCGAGATACTGGGCCATTCAGACCCGAGCGGAGATGTTGAGACAAATCTCCGCATCAGCCGCCTGCGGGCGGAACGAGTCGTTTCTCACCTCGTTTCGGCGGGTATCCGTGCTGAATCTCTGGTTGCCAGCGCCGTGGGCTACTCGGACCCGATCGAAACTCAAGCGGCACTCCGCAACCCCAGACTGAGCCGCCGTGTCACAATTCGTGTCGCTTCCTGGGAAGCAGGACTGAAGTAGCGATGATCCAGAAGAAAGTCTGCATGATCGGGACGTTTGCCGTCGGGAAGACCAGCCTTGTTCGACGTTTCGTCGAGAGCATCTTCAGCGATAAATATCTGACCACGGTCGGGGTCAAGATCACGAAGAAGGTCGTGTCGATCGAAGATCGGCAGATCCGATTGATTCTCTGGGACCTCAACGGAGAGGATGAGTTCCAGAGGCTCCAGGAATCCTACCTGCGCGGTTCGGCGGGCTATATTTTAACGGCCGACGGCACCCGATCGGAAACCATCGAGAAAGCGGTCGAGCTCCAGCAACGGGTGCAGTCCGTCACGGGTCCTGTCCCTTTTGTTCTGGCCTTGAACAAGTGGGATCTCCAGGACGAGTGGGAGGTGACGCCGAGCCAGATCGACGACTTCCAGAAAAAAGGGTGGCTGGTCCAGACAACCAGCGCGAAGAACGGATGGGGTGTTGATACGGCCTTCGCGAATCTGGGCGAACACATGCTGAACAAATGAGCCACCTGCCGACCGCACTCTTCGACTTCTGCCGACAGAACCTCATCGAGCCGCGCCAACCTGCTTACCTTCTCTTCGACCAGGACGGAAACCTCTCGCGATGGGGCGGCCCGCTTTCCACCTACGGTTGCAAGTCACTCTCCTGGGCCACACCTGCCCGAGAAGCTTTTCCGGTACTCGAGGGAGCCGTTCCTTCGAACGGGCGGCCGGCCACACTGCCTGCGGTCGAAATCAGACCCGGAATACATGTCGACGTCCACATCGTTCCTTCGGATGAGGGAGACTGGGCGCTGCTGCTGGACGCCAGGGCCAATGTCGAGGAGAGACGCCGGTGCCAGCAGTTGACAAACGAATTGAGCCTGCTCCGCCGGTCGGTCCAACGCGACGGCCTGTCGGAGAGTGTGCTGCCGAGCAACCTTCTCGGACTGCTCGAGATTGCGGTTCTGGAACGGACTCAGGACGGCTACGAAAACCGAGGCCACGTTCCCGAGTGGATGGCTCGCCTCGATGAGAGCGCCGACCCCGACGTGAGCAGCCCAGCCGAACTGTTCCCGTTTCTCGAGAACTTCCTGGAGGACGCAGAAGGCTTCTGGGAACGCCGCCCAGCCGGACGGCTGCGCTCGGGTCCTTGGACTGAGACTCTGGAGAATGGCACCGAAATCCCCCTTGAAGCCTCTGCCTGCAACGTTGACGGGCGAGAGATTCTGCTGATCAACCCGCTGGGCGAGGCCTATGCCGAGAAGCAGGATCTGCTTCAGAAAGCGAGAGAGCAGAGTCTGATCCACCACAGGCTCCTGGAGGAAGTGGAGCAGAAGGAAATCCTCCTCCACTGTATCGTCCACGATCTGGGAGGGCCGTTGACAGGGATCCGTGCGGGTCTCGAGCTTCTGTCGAGGGAGGGAGGGCTCTCGTCGAAAGGTGACCAGCGTCTCAGGACGATTCAGGAAGCGGCGTTCAAACTCGAACGGCTGATCCGTGATTTCGTCGATGTCTTCAGCTCCGATAAGCCGACGACCGATGATCAGGCCCTGGCTGCCGATCTCGGAGGCTGCGCACGCACTGTTGTCGAGACCCTGGTGCCGGCTGCCACTCTCGACCGCGTCCGGCTGAAACTCGACCCTGGAGTCAACTGGGACGATTTCTGGGTGGTCAAAGCCCATTCTTCGAAACTGGAGAGGGTCTTGTTCAATCTCGTGGAAAACGCTCTGCGCCACACACCTGCCGACGGCCGAGTGGTCGTTTCTCTGGATCGACGTGGCGAGAACTGCCGCTGCTACGTCGACGACGAGGGGCCTGGCGTGCCAGATGAACTCTCCTCGCGGCTCTTCAAGAGATTCGCTCAGGGAGGCGAGAGTTCCGGAAAGGCGGGACTCGGCCTCTATTTCTGCAGAATCATGGTCGAGGCCTGGGGCGGTCAGATCGGCTACTCTTCCCGCCATCCCACCGGATCCCGCTTCTGGTTCGAACTTCCTCCTTCTCGGTGAGAGCCTGACACGCTGTCCGAGCCCCGCGAAAGAACTTCGGTCGGTTGATCACGCATCGGGGAATCGGGGCGAAAAGGGTTGCCGCAATCCGAGATGCAGGGCAAACTCGTCGCGATGATGAAAGAAGAGGCGCCGGCCGATGTTTCGTGAGGGCTCGACGAAGATCCTGGTGGCCGACGACGATCGTTTCGTCCGAGCGACTCTATCCGACAGCCTGGAGCAGGCCGGATTCCATGTTCTTGTCGCGCGCGACGGTCAAGACGCGCTCGACTTATTGTCGCCCGATCTGACGGTCGCGCTCCTCGATCTGCAAATGCCCCGCGTCGGAGGCCTCGATTGCCTCCGGAGAATCCGCGAACGGCACCCTCATATCGAGTGCATCGTCATCACTTCGAGCACCGACATCTCCGATGCGGTGGAGGCAATGAAACGGGGCGCCTTCGAGTACCTCGTCAAGCCTGTCAATGTCGACGAACTCATCGCTCTGGTTCAACGGGCCGTCGACAGTTCACAGCTCAGAGCCGAGAATCGGCAGCTGCGAGAGGTCATCGCAAGCCCTCGACTGGAGTCCTTTTTTGTCGGCGAATCTGTTGCGGCTCAGCATGTCAGATCACTGGTCGAAAAGGTTGCCGACCTCGATTCGACGGTGATGATCACTGGAGAGAGCGGGGTGGGAAAAGGTGTCGTCGCCCGCATGATCCATCAGGGCGGCCCACGCCGCGACGGATCTCTCGTGACTGTCAACTGTACAACGCTCCCACGGGAACTCGTCGAGGCTGAACTCTTCGGACACGAAAGGGGTGCGTTTACGGGCGCATTCTCCAAACGCCTTGGAAAAGTCGAACTGGCTGACGGAGGCAGCCTGTTTCTCGATGAGGTCGGGGACATGCCCCTCGAACTCCAACCCAAACTCCTCGCGTTTCTACAAGACCGGCAGTTTCAACGGATTGGCGGGGCGAAGACTCTCGGAACGGACGCGCGAGTCATCGCAGCGACCAATCAGAACCTGAAAGAACGATGTCGGCAGAAAGACTACCGCGAAGATCTTTATTTCCGACTCAACGTCCTGCCCATCCACATTCCGCCGCTGCGTGAAAGGCGTGCTGACATTCCGCTTCTCGCCGAGCACGTCCTGAGACGAATCGCGGCTCGACGACACTGTGCCGAGTTCGAAGTGCCTCCCGCTTCCATGGCCGTGCTCAAGGGCTACTCGTGGCCGGGTAACGTCCGGGAACTGGAGAACGTACTCGAGCGAGTGACGGCCTTTCACGAAGGGGCTTCGATCCGGTCCGACAACCTCTTCACCGAAATGGACTCGGCAGGTTCTCCGGCAGCGTCGGACGCCAATGCACTGGCGGGCCTGACACTGGCACAAATCGAGAAGGCTGCTCTCATCCAGACCCTGGAAACCTCCGGGGGCAATAAGGCCGAGGCCGCACGCCTCCTCGGAATCAGCGGCAAGTCGATCTATAACAAGATGAAGCGCCACGGAATCCGGTAGAGACAGGACCTCGACTCGATGCTGTATGTCGTCCTGACCCGCAGCCGCACTTCAAAGGCAACCCGAGAGTGCCGCTTGATGGAAACTCGTCAGAGGAACACCGATCTCACGGATTCGTGCAGCGTTAACTCATGAGACCTTCTTACGCGACCGCGTAATTCTTACTCACATCAATTCACCCTCCAGATCCCGGAACCGACCGTTACGACCCGCTCATCGCGGATCCTCTCAATTGGTATGTAAATTGCTTTCATGTGCTTCGGTCGCAGGAGATTCGGACCACTCCATCGGGCTCGTCATTCGGCGCGCTCGGCCAGTACACTCCAGCGCGTCAGATAAGCGGAGAGGCACGCTTCTGAAGCAGGAGGCCAATGAGATGCCGAACACTCAAGGGAACTTCATCCTGGTCGTCGACGACGAGGAAGCTATTCGACACGTCACGGAAATCATCCTCGAATCCGCGGGGTTTTCAGTCCTGAACGCCTGGAGCGGACGAGAGAGCATCCGCCTTGTCAGCAAACGAATGCATGAGATCGGGGCCATTCTTCTCGATATGACGATGCCCGACATGCCGGGCGAGGCGGTGCTTCGCAAGGTGAAGTCCATTTCGCCGGACACTCCGATCGTTCTGATGAGTGGATACGACCGAGAAGAAATCTGCGCCCGAGTGGGCGGGAATGGTTTTGGTTTTCTCCAAAAGCCATTCAAGGCTCAGGACCTCGTTCGCCAGATGGAAATGGCGATCGCGCGACCTGAGTCAAACCGGGACTACATCGCCGGCTAGAAACCGAAAGCCGCGAACTGACTGGGCTCCCTTTCGACTCTCGCCTGAAACCTCCTGGCCATACTCCGGCCGAAGGCTCGCACCTGCAGGGATGAAGAGGAGGCCTCGATCCCTGTCACATCAACGACTTCATGACTTCATCCAGGACTTCGGGACCGGGCCGCAACCTTTCCTCGCTCTCCCAGGCGAGAGGAGTCTCCTGAAGGTTCAGAAGATCGATGAATGTGTCCGCATCGGGTTTCAGATAGATCAGGCCGGTGAGGAGTTCTCCGCGGCCTCGGGTATCTTCGAGCAGACGGACGGCTGCCGAGCGATCGGTCGGGTCGTGCCCCCTCTCGAGCTTTCTGAGCCGGATATGCGAGCCGTCGTGCAACTCGACATCCTGCATTTCGCCCTCCTCGTAGTCGACCTCATCAATCGGTTCGAAGTGGGGGACAAAATCGATCTGGTGGAGAAGCTCCTCGTGTTCTTTTGCCCAACTGTAGCTCTTGTTCGACGATGCGTGATTGTTGAACGTGACGCAGGGACTGACCACGTCCAGGAGACAGGTGCCGTTGTGGCTGACAGCTGCCTTGAGCAGCGGGACGAGTTGCTTCGGATCTCCGGAGAATGAGCGAGCCACAAACGAGCATCCCATTTCGATGGCGAGCGAACAGCAGTCGATCGCCGGCAGATCGTTGATCACACCGGATTTCAGAGCCTGACCTTTGTCAGCCGTTGCGGAAAACTGACCCTTGGTCAATCCGTAGACGCCGTTGTTCTCGATGACATAGACCATCGGGACGTTGCGTCGTAGGAGGTGGCAGAACTGCCCCAGGCCGATCGAGGCCGTGTCGCCGTCACCGCTCACACCGATGCAGACGAGGTCGCGATTGGCCAGAAGGGCACCGGTTGCATAGGATGGCATTCTGCCATGGACGCCGTTGAAAGCGTGGGAGTTCCCCATGAAATAGGCTGGCGTCTTGCTCGAACAACCAATCCCACTCATATCGCAATCATGTGCTGTTCGATGCCCATCTCCCAGAACGCCTTCACGATCTGGCTCGAGATCGCATCATGGCCACAGCCGGCACAGAGGGTCGAAGGCGACCCCTTGTAGTCGGACATGGGCAGACCGATGCGATTGACTTTCTTTGAATGAGGCGGACGAGCTCCAGTTGACATACTCAGGCTCCGTTTCGCGAAACGAGAATCACTTTGTCGGTTATGAATCGGGCGTCGATCGGTAGTCCGTTGTAGTGGAGCAGAGATCGAACCCGTCCCGGATCCTTCACATGCAGGCGAACAAGGTCGGCCATCTGCGCGTCGCAATTCTGCTCGATGACGATCACGGTCTCATGGCGCGAGACGAAATCACTGACCTCGTGTGAAAGGGGCAGAGCCCGAATCCGAAGGTAGGACGTGTCGATCCCGTGCTCCTCCCGAAGCTGGTCCCGGGACTCGCCCATGGCCACATCCGTCGAGCCGAAGGCGATCAACCCGATCCGGGCACCCTCGCGTTCGTCGACCTCAGGCTGAGGACCTCTGACTCTGGCGGTTTCGTGCTTGAACGCCAAACGGTCCATCAGGTTGGTGTAATCCTCCGGTCGCTCCGTGTAAGAGGCCTCCTCATTGTGCCCGCTGCCTCGCGTAAAGTACGCCGCCATGGGGTGGTCCGTGCCGGGCAAAGTCCGGTATGGGATTCCGTCACCGTCCACATCTTTATAGCGGGAAAACCCCCCACGCTTCTCGAGGTCATCCGCACTGAGGACCTTCCCTCGGTCCAGCGGTTTTGTCGGGTACTCGAACGGATCCGACATCCAGTTGTTCATCCCCAGGTCGAGGTCCGAGGCCACGAAGACAGGTTGCTGAAAACGCTCAGCCAGATCGAATGCCGTTCCGGAAAACTCAAAACACTCCTGAACAGAGGCGGGAAACAAGACCAGATGCCGGGTATCGCCATGTGAGAGCGTGTAGAGGGATAGGATGTCTGACTGTGAGGTGCGGGTCGGCAGTCCGGTGCTGGGCCCGACCCTCTGCACGTCAAAGATCACACACGGAATCTCCGCGAAGTAGCCGAGGCCGACAAACTCGGCCATCAACGAGGTTCCCGGGCCTGACGTCGACGTCATGGATCGAGCTCCTGCCCAGCCGGCCCCGAGGGCCATTCCGATGGCGGCCAGTTCGTCCTCGGCCTGAACCACGGCGAAAGTCGCCTTTCCGGTTTCCCGATCCACCCGGTAGGTCTTGAGGTAGTCGATCAGACTTTCGCACAAACTGCTCGACGGAGTGATCGGGTACCACGTCGCTACCGATACACCGGCAAACAAGCATCCCAGGGCCGCCGCCGCATTCCCGTCGATGATGATTTTCCCCTGGGTCTCCTCCATCCGTTCGACTCGGAACGGGTCTCGCTTCTGGAAGCTGTCGCGCACGTATTCTGCACCCAGATGGACGGCCTGTCTGTTGAACTCGACGGCCTTCGGCTTCCCCTTGAACCACTTGCCGATCGCCACTTCAATCTCGGTCAGATCGATTCCGAGAATCTCAGCGGCGCTACCCACGTAGATCATGTTGGCAACGAGCTTGCGCAGGCGCGCCTCCTTGACGATTTCAGCTGCCAGCCTGGTGAAGGGAATGGGGTAGAAGACGAGGTCGTCCCGGACTGAATCCAGCCGGAGTTTCTCGTCATAAATCACGACCCGGCCTGACTCCAGCGACTCCACATCCTCGCGGGCCGTGGCTGGATTCATGGCTATCAGGATGTCGATCTCCTTCTTGCGGGCCACGTACCCATTTTTCGACACCCGGATCGTAAACCAGGTCGGGAGCCCCATGATGTTGGACGGGAACAGGTTCTTGCCGCTGATTGGAATCCCCATCTGAAAGATGGAACGCATCAGGACATTGTTGGAAGATTGACTCCCAGACCCATTCGGCGTCGCGACCTGGATGCTGAAGTCATTGACCACCGGTTCAGACGAGGCTTCACGGGCGCTCTCTGAGAGGGATTCTGCAGGGACCGTACTCAACGCATCACTCCTTGGATTCCCATCGAGGGATAAACCGTGTCGGTCGATCCGAAGACACCGACAGCTCCATCAGATTTTCGCGCAGATTCTATCAAAACGTCCTGAGGATTCCGGCCGAGTCCGTCGAATCGAGAACCATCGCCCACACGGATTATCGAGGAATCGAGTTCCAGGTCAACGGTGCTCTAGCGAAGCCGGGCGATGCTCTTTCCTTGAGTGAATAGGAGCAGGTAGTCCCGACCTCCCGCCTTCGAGTCCGTTCCGCTCATATTGAAGCCGCCGAACGGATGGACGCCGACCAGAGCGCCGGTACATCCCCTGTTGATGTAGAGGTTGCCGACGTGGAATTCGTTCTTGGCCCGCTCCTGTTTCTCGGGATCATTGCTGAAGACTGCGCCCGTCAAACCGTAGACGGTGTTGTTGGCAATCTCGAGGGCGTCATCGTAGTCGCGAGCCTTGAGGACTGCCAGGACCGGGCCGAAGATCTCCTCCTGAGAGATAACCGCATCCGGCTGCACGTCCGCAATAATGGTCGGACGGATATAGAACCCCTCGGCACTGCCCTTTTCGCCGCCGACGAGCAAACGGCCTTCCTTTTTTCCGGTCTCGATGTATCCAAGGATCGTCTCGTAGGCCCTGGCGCTGCTCACTGGCCCGAAGTTCACATCGCCGGCCTCGGTGTTGCCCTCTTTGACGATTCTCCCTTCGGCCTCGACGAGCTTGTCGAGAAACTCATCGTAAACCGAATCGACGACGATCGCCCGCGAGCAGGCCGAGCATTTCTGACCCTGATATCCGAAAGCCGACCGAATCACCCCCTCAGCGGCCACATCGAGATCGCAGTCCTCGTCGACGACGATCGAGTCCTTTCCACCCATCTCAGCTATCACCCTCTTGATCCAGATCTGGCCGGGAGGAGTCTGAGCCGCCAGTTCATTAATCCTCAGTCCCACCTCTTTTGAGCCGGTAAAAGCGATCATCCGGGTCCTGGGATGGCGGATCAGGGGCTCGCCGACCACGCGTCCTCCTCCACTCACGAAGTTGACGACGCCCGCCGGAAGTCCAACCTCCTCGATGAGTTTCATGAGTTGATAAGCGATTGCGGGAGAGTCGCTGGACGGCTTCAGAATAGTCGTGTTTCCGGCAACGAAAGTCGCCACCGTCATCCCCGTGAGAATTGCCAGAGGGAAGTTCCAAGGTGGGATCACGACTGCCACTCCGAGAGGGATGTACCGCAACTCGTTCTCTTCGGGAGCGTAGGGAACCAGTTGTTGTGCACCGGCGAGTCGGAGCATCTCGCGCCCGTAGAACTCGCAAAAGTCGACAGCTTCGGCGACATCGGCGTCCGCCTCGACCCAGGACTTACCGACTTCGATGACCATCCAGGCCGCCAGATCGAGTCTCCGTTCCCTCATGAGCCTGGCCATTTCCAGGACGTAATCCACCCTTTCGGACGCCGGCACATGAGACCAGGTCTTGAAAGCTTGTTCGGCAGCTTCGATGGCCGGGTCGACCAGATCTGCTCCACCGGCCTGAAAGACGCCGACGACCTCATCGATCCTCGAGGGATTGATCGACTCGAGCTTTTCGTCACAAATGATCTTCCGGTCACCGATGATAATCGGATGCTCCCGGCCGAGTTGGCCCCGCACCCGATCCAGCGCGTCCTGCATCGCTTGACGATGCTCGGGCCGAGAAAAGTCGGTCAATTCGAGATTCCTGAACTCTGGTATCGCCACAACTTCCTCCCGTCGCCGCACTCTGCGCTGTTCCAGAACGACACCGGTCTCAAGGCGCAAGTGCTTGAAATCCGGCGTCCTCGTGTTAGCTTTAAGACTCGGCGTTCGAGGGCGTCAGACTAGCACGGAGACAGGGCTCTTTCAACGATGGCAAGACCTTCCAACCCAGACACGATTCACTTCGTACTCGTCCGCACTCAATTCGCCTCTAATCTGGGAACGGCGGTGCGTTCCCTCAAGAACATGGGCTTTGAGAATCTCGTCCTCGTCGGGCCGGAATGCGATGTCGGAGTCGAGGCTCGGGCGCGGTCGATGAAAGGGGCTCCAATTCTCGATCGGGCCCGATATCGTCCGACTCTCGAATCGGTCCAGCAGGAAATCGGTGTATTGGTGGCGACCACGGGGCGATTTCAGAAAGGCGCTCGGGCTCCGACGACCTGCCGAGGTTTTGCAGAGGAGTTCCTGCCGGCCCTGATCCACTCGCCGATCGGTATCGTGTTCGGTCCGGAGGATAACGGGCTGAGGCGGTCCGAACTCGACCTCTGCCAGTATCAAATCACTATTCCATCCGGCTCCGAGTTTCCAGTGATGAATCTCGGCCAGTCCGTGGGAATCGTCGCCTATGAGATGCACCTCGCTCTCACCTCAGCCGGCACTCATTCGAATGCAAACTGGGCCGACCCTGATGACGTGAAACCGCTCCTCCGCCGAGTGCGCGGCTTTCTGGAGCCAAGACCGGCTCTCAAAGGCCTTGCGATTGAACGCATTATGAGAAGGTTGGAGGCCATGAGCGCCAGAGCTCAGCTTGACCCGGACGATCTCCGGCTCATCCATACCCTGATCGGACGATTCGAGAACGAGGAATCCTGATCCTTTGACGGGATGAGAACTGGTGCGACGACCGTCGCTGCACTCGCTTGGCAGTCGGAGAAGCTTTGGGTATGGTAGATCCTGCATATTCAGGCGAGCGAGCGCAACAAAGCCAACGACGGTGAGTGCCGCTGAGGGCGGCTCAGGACTTGTGAGGCGCTGCACTAGCCCCCTGAGGGAGACGACGCTTGGAGGATCAGGCATGAGCTGTACTCCAGGTCAGCATTTCAGGAAGCTCAAACAGGAAACGGCTCCGGCTGCAAGAAGGTCTCGAAAGAAGACCAGGGAGACTGCATGAATTCAGGCAAGATCACTGATGTCACGGGAATCGGACCTAGTTCCGCCGCCCTTCTCTCTGAGAACGGCATCCGGACTGTCGAAGAGCTCGCGCGGGCGTCTGTCAGAGAACTGGCCGAGATCCACGGATTTAGAGGCGCCCGAGCCAATCGCGTGATCGCGGCCGCCACCGAGTTCCTCGAAAAAAACCAGCCCTCTGACCGGCCTCAACCGACGACCAATCGAGAAGATACTGCGCCAGCGGAGAAGAAGGCGGAGAAGACAACTCCCGGTCAGGCCGCAACAGGGAAGAAAAAAGCCAAGAAGAAGCGGAAGAAAGACTCTGATCGTAGCCGGAAGAACAAGAAGAGGGACGGCTCGAAAACAAAGTCGAAAAAGAACTTTAATAAGAAAGACAAGAAGAGCAAGAAGAAGAGCAAGGGGAAGAGAGGGGGAAAGAAGAAGAAGAAGGTTGGATCGAAACCGTGAAGAGGAAGGGCAAAAACAAAAAGAAGTGAGCCCGTGCTCTGTGTGCATGTGCCGCCTTGGCAACTGACGACCACACAGGAGCCGTGTCACGATCGGGAGTTGTCTGCTGCCTCCTCCAAGTTGAGGCAGTGACGGTCGCTCGGCGCCGATTCGTGGCCCACGACCTTCCGACACGAAGCTCGACGCTGAGAGGGCGAAGAGTGATGAAAGTCCTGATTGCAACCCGCGACTCGAGTTTGTCAGGCTTGTTCGAAAGAGCGATTTCAAAGCTCGGGTACGAAGGCCACCATGTCCGTTCCGGGACCGAATGCCTGAAGCACGCCAGGCTGACGAGTCCGGACTTGGTCCTCGCCAGTGACGATCTGGGAGACCTCTCCAGTCAGGAGATTTTTCAGAGCCTCAGGGAGAATTCGCTGACGAGCGGCGCTTCTCTCTTGTCGGTCTGTGACGGACCTCCGAGTCTGGCCCTGGGCCCTCGAACTCGTCCGGCTTCTCTCCGGCTCGACCTCGAGCCTCCAGCCCCACTCCAGGACGAAGTCATCGTGATCCCGTGCTCAGACTCTGAGCTGGCCACTCGTCTGCAGACCGTCGCCCGCATCAGAGCCGCAGAGGCGGCCCTCGAGGAGTCGAGGAAGGAACAGGACCGTCTCAGGCAACTGGCTGACTTCCAGCAGAATGATCTCGAGAATCTCAAGAGCGAAATACTCGTCAGACTCAGAATCGAGGAATCGCTGACTCGCGACCAGACTCGACTCCGCCTTCTTCTGGAAACGACCGACGCCATCCCCTGGGAGGCGGATCCGACGACATGGGAATTCAACTACGTCGGACCGCAGGCCGTAAAACTCCTGGGTTATCCCCTGGAAGACTGGTATGACGTCGATTTCTGGATGTCGCACATCCACCCCGAAGACCGCGAGTGGGCAGCTCGATACTGCGTCGAATCCTCGAAGATCTGCGAGAAGTACGACTTCGAATACCGAATGATCTCGGTGACGGGCGAGACCGTCTGGATCAATGACCTGGTGACGGTGGAGAAAAGAGGAGGCATTCCCACGCTCCTGCGCGGGTACATGATCGACATCTCGCAGAGAAAACGCTCTGAGCAGGATCTCGTCGAAAGCGAGCGCCGTTTCAGCGCACTCGCCGATACCGCGCCCGTGCTCATCTGGATGTCCGGCACGGACAAGCTATGCAGTTACTTCAACCAACCCTGGCTCGACTTCACCGGGCGAACACTCGAGCAGGAGTTGGGGAACGGTTGGTACGATGGCGTTCATGTCGACGACCTGTCGTCCGTCGCGAACGAGTACTCCAAGGCCTTCGACGAACGAACCGACTACCGCGTCGAATATCGTCTTCGAAGACACGACGGTGAATATCGCTGGATCGTGAACACGGGAACACCTCGGGTCGCCGCCGATGATTCCTTTGCCGGGTACGTCGGTACGGCGGTCGACATCACGGAGTTGAAACGATCTGAAAAGCTCCAGACCGGGAACTACCGCGTCCTCGAGAGGCTGGCTCAAGGGGATCCGTTGCGCAGCGTTCTGGACGAACTGGCCCTGACCATCGAGAAGCAGTTCGGTTCCGACTCGTTCTGTTCCATCCTCTTGCTGGACGCATCCGGACAAAGGCTTCGCCACGGATCGGGACCGCGACTCCCGGCGGAGTACAAGGATGCGATCGATGGAACCGAGATCGGCCCGTCCGTCGGCTCCTGCGGGACAGCAGCCTACCGAAGGGAACGAGTGATCGTCGATGACATCACCGTCGATCCGCTTTGGAGCGACTTCCGGGAACTCGCAGGGCGATACGGCTTGATGTCCTGCTGGTCTCAACCGATTTTCTCGCGATCCAAGCGAGTCCTCGGGACATTCGCTATATATGGAACCGAGACTCGTCAACCGAGCCCCAACGAATTGAGACTTGTAGAGCGCAGTGCTTATCTGGCCGGGATTGCCATCGAGCACGCTCACGACCAGGAACGTCTGGCCGACATGAGCTATCTCCTGATCGAAGCCCAGGAGGAGGAGCGCCGGCGAGTGACCCTGGAACTCAACAAGGACTTCACTCAAAGACTTTCGAAACTCGCCAACGATATCCAGCACCTTCAAACGCAAGTACCGGAGAACGGGTTCGGGCTGCGCGAGAAAATGAACGAGCTTTGGGAATCGACCACCCGTTTGTCTTCCGCAATCAGCCAGATGGCCGAGAGAATCGTCCCTTCACAATTGAGCGATCTGGGGTTGGAGTCAGCCCTCAGGGCCCTCTGCCGCGCGACATCCGACGACCACGGAGTTCGCGTTCGATTCGTGGGGAGACGCCTGCCTGAGTCGATTCCGAGAGACATGGCTCTCTGCCTGTACCGAGTCGCTCAAGAGGCCGTCCGGAACATCGCCACTCACAGCGGTGCCACGGAAGCCCGAGTCGCCCTGACGGGAAGTCCACAGAGTGTGCGGCTTGTCGTGCAGGATCATGGAGTCGGGTTCGATGTCGAGCTGGCAAGGAGACAGAGGCATCTGGGCCTGGCGACTCTGGAACGTCGGGTCGGCGCCCTGTCCGGAAAACTCGACATTCGAACGGAATCGGACAAGGGCACTCGGATCTCCGCCGAAATCCCCTTCCCGGTTAGCGCTTCGGCCTAGATGGAAGGCAGATGGCGGATCGCCGTTCTCCGTTGTCGGGTGCCCGTTTCATGTGGCGGGCGCTCCGCCCTCAGACAGCGTGCCCCCTGGTCTCGCACTCTCCGACAGGCTCGATCACGTCCATGAACGAAGAAACCGAGAAGACCGCGTTTCCGATCCCGGGCCGCCCATAGCCGGGAGGAGTCGGCAGGCCATGCTTGCGGTGGAGATCCCGCCAGCGACGCGTCAACCGAACGTGATACTCCAATGGGGCTCCTTCCGGGTTTCCGGCTCCGAGGACACTGAGAGGTTCAGGGCACCAGGTCGTGAAACGGGGGGCGATACCGTGTGACATGAAGTAATCGAGCCCCTCACTGGTCGATTCTATCGCCTCGTCCACGCTTCTGAAGCCGTGGGGCATCGACATCTCGATGCCCGCTACAAAGTTCGGGATCACGCACGATGTGCCGAAGACATCAGCTGCCTGAAGAATACGCTCGATCCACTCGTTTCGCCCGATGTACTGAGCCTTTCCGGAGCAAATCGCTTCGAACAGACTCGGATCCCACACCTCGTAGTTGGGGTGGTAAATCTGGACACCGGCCTCTTTGAATCGCTTGACAGCGTCGAACGGCTGAGCCTGGACGACCACCTTGCTGATCCAGCGTCCTGGAAACCGCCTCTCGATCGCCTCTGGATAACGGGAGTAGAAGTCGCTTTCGCTGGCACCATCCAGGATCGAAGTGACACTGCCCCCCGTGACCGTGTATGCCCGGCTGTCGGAATCGGTGTCCGCGATGATCTGAAGGGCTTCCAGGACTTCGTCGACCGATTTCACGGCCGTATAGGACCTCCCCGTCCGCTTCTGCTGTCGATAGTTCTCATTGATATCGCAGAATTGGCACTCGATCTTCTTGCCGAAGTACTGGCACTTGCGAAAGACAGTCAGATAGAGCAGATAGCCCCATTCGATCGTCGGAGCGATGTCAGTAATGGGCTTGCCGTTGGTCAAAGATCGCCGGTAGTACTCCGGGTAACTCTGGAACTCGACGCCGCACACCTCGCGACCCTCGAGTGTAAGCACCAGTCGGCCGGACTCAGAGAGTGTGACCTGGTACGGCGATCGAGGATTGAGCCGGACAGAGACGATCGTTCTCCGAAAATCCCGCGCGCCTCCTGACAGGCAGATCTCCTCAGGGCAACGCAGATTCTCATCCCGCTTCATCTCCGCAATGGGGACCATGTCGAAGGAGAAGATAAAGTAAGCCTTCGGCTTGAAACCCGACGCCACTCTCAGCGCGTCTTCCGAGAAATTGACACCGCCCCGGAGCAGATCCTCCTTGAATACGACTTCATGAGGCAAGTCTGGATAGGACTCGATCAGACCGTCGACAAGATCCCAACGTGACATCCGGAACAGGGTATCAAAAGGCGAGATCAGCAGGGGAAAGCGGGATGGGTGTGCGGCAAGCTCAGGTCATCTCTTCGCGGAGTCTTCGAAGCACCTGTTTTGCGACGTTCCGGAAGGTCTCCTGGACGCCCTTATTCTCCGTGGCGACCGCCTCATAGACAGGCTCATCGCCTATTCGGAGCTTTTCTGAAATCCAGTCGACCTCCAGGATATCGTCGAGGTCCCGCTTGTTGACCTGCAGGGCATAAGGGATCCTGGCAGGATCGATTTTGTTCTCCGAGAGATTCTCTCGGAGATCCCGGATCGCCTCGTAGTTGGCGTCCATCCGAAGCTCCTGCGAATCAGCCACGAACACCACAGCGTCGGCCCCCTTGAGGATCAACTTCCGGCTCGCTTCGTAGAAAACCTGACCCGGCACCGTATAGAGATGAAAACGTGCGTTGAAGCCTGCGATCTTACCGACTTCCAATGGAAGAAAATCGAAAAACAGGGTCCTGTCCAGTTCCGTGTTCAGAGTGACAAGTCGGCCGCGAAGAGTCGGATTCACCGTCCGATACAACTGCATGATATTGGTCGTCTTCCCGGACAGACCTGGACCGTAGTAGACGATCTTGCAGTTGATTTCGCGGTTCGCGTAGTTGATGAACGTCAAAAATGCCTCCCGAGGCCCCTCTTCTCGCTACCTATTCTCTCTGGCACTTGCCGAGAATGTCCTCCAGAATCAAGGCTCCTTGAGCCAGGCTCCGAAGGTCGAGCCTGTCTCCGCGATCGACTGGCAGGACGACAAGTATGAGAGCGAAGTCTCCCACCGGGATGATCATGATGCTTTGATTCTGTCCTCGGTGGTAGATCCTCTTGAATTCATTCTCGCCGATCAAAGAGGCGAGTCCAAAAGTAGCCGCAAGATTACTCGCAGCCAGTGACGCTAGGGCTTGGAGATCGAGGCCATCGACTTGTCCATGCTGAGCGATGGCCTGACCATTCCGATTGATCAGACAGATAGAACGGGCGTCCGAGCGAGAGGTGAGCCGAGCGAGTATGACCGTGATCTTCTCGTACTCCTGTTCATCCAGCCTGAAATTTGGAATCTCCATAAAGCCCCTTCGCTGGGTCCCCGTCCGCCCCTCAATCGCCCGTCCTTGACGGGTCTGGCGCGCGCCCTATAATAGTACCCTTTTGGCCGAAGCCACTATAAGTCATACATCACCCCGACAGTAACTTCGATCACCAAGGAGCATCATGGCGACTGCAAAAGGACCAAAGAGGCGGCCGGCAAGGAAGGCACCCGACAAGGCCTTGGAAGGCGCTCTTAAGCTGCTGCATAAGAAATCATACGAGAAGGCCCAGGGAGCTTTTGAGGCGATTTTGGCCGACAACGCAAACGAGGGTCCGCTCGCGGCGACCGCAAGGACCTATCTGAGGGTCTGCGCCCGCTACCTCAGCAAGGGAGACGCGGAACTCGACGGCGGCAATGCGCTCTACGAGAACGGAGTCTTCCATCTCAACAACCGAGATTACGCACAGGCTCTCGAGCTGTTCGAAAAGGCCCTGAAGGATGCGGGTCCGGAATCAAGCCACATTCACTATGCTTTGGCGGCACTCGAGGCACTGCAAAAGAACACGGACGAGTCCCTGAAACACCTCAAGAAGTCAATCGAGATCAAAGACGAGCAGCGTTTCATCGCATCTCACGACCCTGACTTTGCGTCACTGGCAAGCCAGAAGGAGTTCACCGAACTCATCGATCCCGAAGCCTGACAAGGCACTCCCCTGACCGACAAGCCCCAGAAGACAGGTAGCCCTCATCCGCTGCTTGTGTGGGCCTCCCCAGCAAAGACGGTAGGGAACAACCCGATATCGCGAGCCTCTGCCTGCGGACGAGCCGGGCCAGATGCGCAAGCCAGCGGGAGGCATCATCCCGCCGGCGTGTCCCGGTCGAGTTCCATCTTCTGGACTTCACCAACCACGCACTTGACGGTCCCCTTCCCTGTCCGGATCCGTCAGATCAAAAGGATTCTGGGCTCTACGGCACCGCGGAGACGGTCTCACTCCGACCGCAACGCCTCGATCGGATCGATCCGGGCGGCCCGATGGGCCGGTGCGTAGCTCGCGGCCAGCGCTACGGTGGCCAGCGTGACCGTCACCACGATGTAGGTGAGCGGGTTCCGAGCGGGATCATCCGCTCGACATCGTCCGAAGCTGCCTCGAGGGTGACTCCGGGCTTGAGGCGGCCGATGCCCCTGTAGCTGAAATTGGCCATCCGTGCCTGGGCTCGGTCGAAGCGGTAAGGCACCACGACGTCCGCACGGAGGTTGAGGAAGTCGAACTCCTCCGGCAGCACTCCGATGACGGTCCACGGGAGTCCGTCGATCTGAACCCGTCGGCCCAACACATCCGGATCTGATCCGAAACGCTGTTGCCAGAAGCCGAAGCCGAGCAGGACCGTCCGCTCGCCCTCTGTTGAATCGTCCTCCGGCGTGAAGGCTCGTCCGAGGTGGGGCAGGACACGAAGCAGAGGCAGCAGGCGATGAGTGACGCGCAGCCCTTCCACTCGTTCCGGCCGCTCCAGCCCGGTCACCGTCAGCGCAACAGGGTTGTAGAGCGCGATGTCATCAAAGACCCGCCCCTCTTCCCGATAGGTGAAGTAGTTCGCCTGAGACACGCCAATCCCGCCGTCGGCTATGCCGGGAGCCAGATGCTGCAAAGCGATCAGTTCGGACGCGTCGCTGAATGGCAGAGGTTTGAGGAGAACCCCCTGGATCATCGAGAAGATCGCTGTGTTGGCTCCGATCCCGACGCCGAGCGTGAGGACGGAAAGGACCGTGAAAACGAAAGACCTCTTCAATCGCCGGAAGAGCTGGCGGATTTGAGACATGAATGAGTTTCCCGAGGTGGCATCTATTCTCGTCCTCAACCAGAACGAGTTTTCAGTCGGATTGGTTCGGCGAGGGTGTCAGACAGGTTTTCAGGCGGTGGTTTGATCTTCCGATGAGGCAAAGCATAGCATTGGCGTCGACGGTGGTTTCGCCGCCCGTCCCTTCAACGGAGCAGGTTCATGCCGGATCTCATCAGTTTGCTCGAGGAGCCGGATACCTCGGTTGCGGTCGTCGGGGCCACGGACAGTCCTTCGAAGTTCGGCAACATCATCTATCGGGACCTCAAGACGAAAGGTTTTCAGGTCTACCCGGTGAACCCGAACCGGGACGTCGTCGATGGAGACCAGGCCTTTTCCCGCCTCGAGGATCTTCCGTCACGGCCGACGATCGTCAATCTCGTCGTGCCGCCGGAAGTCTCCCTGAACATTCTCGAGCAGTGCGCCAGGTTGGGTTTGAAGAATGTCTGGGTGCAACCCGGGGCGCACAGCCAGCAAACGAACAGCTTTCTGCAAAGCCGTGGTTTTAACTATCTGTCGGGCGACTGCATCATGGTGCTCAGCCGCTCGAAGGTCTGAGCCAGCCCGTGGTGAATTTCAGCTGGCGAAAAGCACGGCGCGTCCGGGACGATCAGTAACAGGACCCCCGGCTTCCATGCTTCTCTAGCCGCCGGGAGGCGAGTAGGCGACCGACTTCCGGCAGGCCGCGTCCATCTCTTCTGCCGTCAGCAGCACCGTCGTTTTCGTCGAGACCGCCCCGGACGCATTGACAGCCAGACTCACGGCAGCCACCGAGACTTTGTCCGGCACATCGACTACGACGAGGGCATCCGCGTCTCCAAGGGCAAAATAGAAGGCTTCGACGGTGCCACCAAGGTCTTTGATCGGCTGCTCTGCAGCCTGGCGTCGACGAAGCGCTCCTTCCTTCATCAGACCCCGCGCACCTTCAGCCGTGTAGGACGCTTGAATCATGAATTTCGGCATGGTGAGACCCCCTGTGATTTTTCGAATGATAAAGGGACCTCTGAAGGTTACGGGCAGGGCGCTCCGTGAGTCAACGGCGCCGCGGAGAGCCCGGTTCCGCATTTCAGGACGGCCCCGAACCATCGTCCTTGCGGACGAGCGGCAAGCGTACCAGACGAAACAGGTCAGAGGAGGTCCGGGCGTCCACCGATTCCAGTCCGAAGCGGATCGCCTCGGGATCGTCCCGGAGTCGAAAGGTGCCGAAGATGCGGTCCCAGACCGAGAGCAGGGAGGTGTAGTTCGAGTCGGTTTCTATCTGGACCTGCGAGTGGTGGACCTTGTGCATCGCCGGACTGACGATGAAGACGCGGATGGCCCGGTCAATCGCCCCGAGGCCGATGTTCGCGTGGTGGAATTGAACCGTCAGGTTCAAGAAGACTTCGTAGAGGAAGACTTCCCACAGGGAGAGCCCTCCGAGCAGGATGACTCCGATGCGAAAGAGCGACGAAAAGAAGACTTCGCCGATGTGAAAACGGACACACGTTGTGACATCCATCTCGCGATCGGAGTGGTGAATCCGATGGAACCGCCAGAAAAAAGAGAGGCGGTGGTTCATCCAGTGCCACCAGTACATCCAGAAGTCGAGGATCAGCAGGGCTGCGCAGATTCGGAGCCAGGAGTCCAGTCCTAGCCAGTAGAGGATCCCGAAGGAATGTGTCTCTGCCAACGCCGCGGCCCACCACCAGATTGCGACGAAACCGAAGGAAACCATCAGGACGTTCAACTCGCCGATGATCAGGTTTCGAACCAGATGGACCGTCCGTTCATTCAGGCCGTTCCTGAACAGATCAAAGAACGGCAGAAGTGATTCCCAGATCAGAAGAATGGCGAATCCGATGATGGGAGACCAGAATCGAAGCTGTTGGATCTGTGTGGTATCGGTTTCCATCTCCAGCTGACCAGCCTGAACCACAGGGGCACTGAGACACAAGCAGATTCATCCTGCCCCTGCCCTTGCCCCTGCCCCTGCCCTCCCCTTTGCTATCTCCCCCCATTCCCCGCTGGCGTTTCCGTCCTCGACCGCTCGAGGAGGTGCCGGTCGAACCACTCCGTCATCCTACGGAAGCTGTCCCGTCTTGTCGGAGTCTCGTCCCAACCGTGATCTTCCATCGGGTAGACGACCAGATCGAAGTTCTTTTTATTCTCCATCAGGATCTGGGCTAACCGGTAAGAGTCTTGAACCTGGACGTTGTTGTCGACAAGTCCATGCTGGATCTGCAGGGCGTCCTGCAACTGATCGGCGTAGTAGACGGGGCTGGAACGGCGATAGGCTTCCGGGTCGCTTTGAGGAGTCCCGTTCAGGATCCGGCTCGTGTATCCCTGGTTGTAGTGAGCCCAGTCCGTGACCGGGTACAGGGCGACTCCGGCCGCATAAGCGCCGGGATTTCGAAACAGTGACATCAGAGTGAAGAAACCGCCGTAGGAACCGCCCCAGACCCCGATCCGGCGCCGGTCGACTTCGTATCGTTCCGACAGGATGTCGAGCAGGGGGAGTCCACTGTCGATATCCGAAATCCCCATCTGTCGATAGGCGTAGGTCCGGTTGCGGTGGCCGTACCCCGAGCTGCCCCGGTAGTCGATGGAGGCGGTTGTGTAGCCCCGTTGTCCCATGTAGTTGGCATAGAGGACCGCCTCAATGCGCGTACAGCCCTTGTCGACACCCTGAGCGCACTCTCCGCAGCCGTGGGCGTAGACGACAGCTGCCCCATTAGGATCGGCGGGGTTGTCCCAGACGCG
>CAJHYB010000201.1_pt1 | contig 30909 bp, 25 predicted proteins | sample 9198631 | NCBI WGS metagenome assembly CAJHYB01 (sample SAMEA7708354, study PRJEB35096) | sediment metagenome | biome: marine neritic benthic zone biome [ENVO:01000025]; feature: sediment [ENVO:00002007]; material: shallow marine sediment [ENVO:03000034] sea grass bed [ENVO_01000059] ... | reverse complement strand
GTTGAGTGTTCCGAAGAATGTGGAGTGGATCCGCTAGACTGCAAAGGCGGGTCAGATTCGATGGTCAATGGGCCGCACGAATCCGGCTTTGTGGGAGTTTCGATGAAGGAAGCGGCATCCTTCAGCCGAACAGATCCTCTTCCCGTTCCGATTCCTGGCTGGATGCTTTCCTGCTCACGAAGAGGTAGTTGATGCCCGAGCGGATTCCCTTGATGAAAGCGGCGATCTCCAGAGCAGGTTTCATCACGTCCGTTCGGATGACGTCCGTCGTCTGCTCGAACTTCTGCGCCGTGTCGGTCACGACATAGTCGATCTTGGAAGCCTGGTCGCGGCTGAGCTTCATGACTTCGGTCGCGAGGTCATCGAAGTCCTTGGACCTCTCGAGAATCATCGCCGAGATCTCGTTCATGTTTCCACTGAGCGTCTCCGACGCTTCGCTTAGCGGCTTCAGGTTGTCCATCAGCTCGCTCAGCTTGGAGGTGATGTCGCGGACATCGGTCTCGATTCTCTGGGCCTGTTTGTCCATCTGGGAAGTCAGGCTCTTGACGGTCTTCGATGTCTGCCAGATGACCAGGCCCTGAACAAACAGAACCAGGACACAGGCCCCGGCCAGGATGACCAGCAAACTCTCCAGATTCACTCAACTCCTCCCGAGACGATGGATGTCCAGGTGCGGACCTGGCTTACTGACACGTTCGAGTCAGGCTTCTGACTTGTCCGGGGTGCCATCCCCCTCGTCTTCACCGAGTCTCTCCTTTTCGGCTTCATAGGCTTGTTTGCCTGCCTCGACGGCCGCGGAGATCGACTCTTTCTGGCGAGCGACGACCTCTTTTCCCTTCTCAACCGATTCGGTCACACTTCCGACCACCTGGCGGGATTTGTCGACAACTTTGCGTGACTGGTCGGCGATCTTCCCTTTGCCTTCCTGAAGAACCTCGGAAACGTACTCGCGGCCCTCGCGGGCCTTATCGACAACCGCTTCCCGGCCGGATCTCACTTTGTCCGCAACTTTGTCCGAACCTTCTCGATACCTGTCCTCCAGGTAACGTCGAGTCTCTTCTCCAGATTTGGGGGCAAAGAGCAAGGCAACGGCAGCCCCGACGAAACCTCCCACCATAAAGTAGAGCACCTTATCGCCATTGGAAGCCATGATCAGTCTCCTTGATGAAAGGGCATTATGAACGAATTGAAAGTCGAGAATATCACAGATAGGAACACTCAACCACCGACGGGAAATCTCCCTCGACCGAGCCGGTCCGGTCACGGAATCTTCGGCCAGAATTCGAAGAAATGTCCGACTGGCCCCGGTCCTTCCCCGATGTCCAGACCATGGCGAATCGCTTCTGTAATAAACGCCTTAGAACGTTCCAACGACTCCAGTAGCTCTCGCCCGTGGGCCAGATGGGCAGTGATAGCGGCGGCGAAGGTGCAGCCACTCCCATGCGTATTGGAGGTCGACACTCTTTTCGCCCGAAGGGTGTGAACGCGTCCCTCCTCGACAAAATAATCGACGGCGAAATCGGGATCAGTACTATGTCCCCCTTTGATCATCACAGCAGCGGACCGATTCCGACTGAACGACAGGGCGGCCTTGATCGCGTCTTGCCCGGTCCTGATCGGGCGACCCGCCAGATGCTCCGCCTCGTGGAGGTTCGGCGTCACAATGGTCGCCAGGGGGAAGAGTTCCGAAACCAGGCAATCGACGGCCTCAGGTGGAATCAGCGGAAAGCCGCTGGTGCTGATCATCACGGGATCGACGACGAGCGGTGAAAGTCTCAGATCAGCGATCAGCTGCGCGACGCGGCGAATCACCGATGGGCTCGGGAGCATACCAGTCTTGACCGCGTCGACACCGATGTCCTGGGCGACCGCCTCAATCTGACTCGCCACGTTTTCCACCGGGACTTCGACCACCGCCCGCACCGAAGTGGTGTTCTGCGCCGTGACGGCGGTGACGGCGCTCATCCCGTGAACTCCGAGGGCCGCGAAAGTCTTCAGGTCCGCTTGGATACCGGCACAGCCTCCGCTGTCGGACCCGGCGATGGTCAATGCTCGAGGCACTTGATCCATGAGTGAAGTATAAGGTGTCTCGAGGCTGAAAGAGGGATCGAGGACGCTCCTATGGGCCGGAATGAAGCAGATGCTCCTTGCGCCCCTCTCCTATGAGCTTATTCCGCGCGCCTGGTGCAGCACGCCAGAAGTCTTGATCCCCGCAGCGGCCCCTCGCCGCCGCCGGCTCTGTTGCGCTCGCTCGCCAAATGACTCGATTAGTGCCTCCTCGCGGCACCTCGCCTGCAGCGACGATCGACACTCTGAGGGGACCAGAACTGATGGCGAGCTGCACTAGAATTCCTTTTCGGAAACGTAGGATGTCTTCACGGGGGCAGGAGCGGGGGCAGGGTGTCGGACGGCCACGGGGGTCTTCCGCTGCCGACCTCGAAGGAACAGAACCGGGGCGAGCACAACCATCCCTCCGAGGACGCCTACGCCCAACCAGATCCAGGAAAAAGTCGTCCGGGCAGAGTGCATGAACCCACCGGGGCTGATCTCGAAGTCTCTGATCAGCAGCGGCACCTTGTTCTCACCTGCTCCCTGGATGGTGGCCACCAGGGTGACACGAGCTGGAAGGTCGGCAGCGCTCTCGAATCGATAGCTCCATTCGGCACTCTCTCGGGGTGCAACCTTCCGACCGGGCGCGTCCCCGTCCAGTGTTATTTCAAGGTTCCCGGACGAGGTTGTCCAGGAAGTTTCGACCGCGATTTCGTCACCCAGTGTTTCATAGAGTGCGCGCTCGTTCTCATCGAACTCCACAGTGTCAGGCGACACTGCGGAAAACCGGACGACGTAGTCGGCCCCGTAAATCTCCGGCGGGGCAGCTTCCAGTGTTCCAATCTTGTGCCGCGCCAGGTAGACATCGGCTACATAAAACTCGACGTTCTCGCGTGTTTCGACCCTGAGCTGATTGGTCAGGTCAACCACTTTCTCCAGGGTCTCCAACTCCTCCTGGATTTTCAGATAGCGGGAGTTGATGCTGTTCTTGTCGGACGTCAGGTCGCGGAGACTCCGCTGGAGTCGGTCGCGTTGTCTTCTTGTGGCCGACAGATCTCCTGTCAATCTCGTGACCTTGGTGGACTGATCCTCCAGGTCGGCCTGCGCCGTGTTCAGATCGTTGGCCAAGCGATCCCGCTCTGACTTGAGATTCTCGATGTTCTCATTGAGCCGCTTCAGGCCTCGGCTCAGGTCACTGTTGGAGGAATTTCCAATGTTCAGACTCTCGGCCAATTCGGCGAGTTGCTTTTCATAATCTCGACCACGCCCCTCGAGTCGATCCACCTCTCGCCGGAGTCCTTCCTTTTCATCGACCAGAGCTTCCCGCTCCTGCTTCAGCGATTCGACGACAGCGGCACTCTCCCGGTTGTCCGTCCGGACTTCCAGCAGTTTCGCCTCGGCCTTCTCGCGTGCCTCCCGCTCTTCTGCCAACTGGGATCGAGTCGACGCCAGGTCGCTGGTCGCACTTCTTGCATCCCTGCGGGCTTGTGCGACCCCGGGAATCTCGTCGGTCACGGTCTTGAGCACGAAGTCGCTCGAAACCGAAGCGGTGTTTGCCATCTCGGACCTGACACGTGAAAACTCGCGGCGGATGTAGTCCCGTTTCGCTTCGTCGATATCAGCGTTGGTGAGCCCCTCCGTGAAGGTTGCCGCCAAAGCGGCGTCGAAAAGGGAGCGCTGAGGAAAAGAGTCCTCGAGCTGACGGGGAAATCTGAAGACAACCTCGTTCTCCCGGCCCAGCTGTACAGAGTTCAAGTTGAAGCGGACGGAATCACCCGAGAATTTCACCTCTGTGATCCGCACCTGCTGGCCGACCTTGAAGGTCAGGCCGGTACTCACGCCGCTCGTGTCCGGAGTGACTCCTCCCTGCCTCACGCGCATGATCTGCCGGGCACCGTGCAAGGGGAACTTCAGAAAGTAGGTCGCATTCAGATACTTGCGAACGTATTCGTCCTGGATCGCTCTCGTCACGCCTGCAAAACCGGGGACCATCAGGGCGCAGCTGAGAGCGGCCAGGCCTGCTAGTCTGATCAGCAAACTCTTCATCGTCCAGCCACCTTTCACGGCCTCGCTGGCTCGGCTCCCGGAAGAGAGGAGCAGGCCGAGAAATCAGATTGTAGAATTCTAGCATGCGCGAAACCGCGCGACTTTCGCGAGGCTCTCCTCGGACAGCACATGAAGATCGTACTCGTGCATCCACAAATACCGCCGAACACGGGGAACGTGGCCCGGCTCTGCGCCGCAACGGGCCTGCCTCTGCGACTCATCGAGCCTCTGGGCTTCCAGATCACCGACAAGCACCTCAAACGGGCTGGGCTGGACTACTGGGACTACCTGGATTTCGGCTGCCAAGATGATCTCGGCCGATTTCTGGCTGAACACGCAGGGAGCACTCCGCAGTTCTTTTCCAAGAAGGCCACTCGATCCTACGTGGAATGCCGGTTCGGTCAGTCAGACCTTCTCGTCTTCGGAAGCGAGACGGACGGTCTTCCGGAATGGTTGTGGAACGAGTACCCCGACAGCTTTTGGAGGATTCCGATCTTCGAGCCGGGGGTCCGCAGTCTCAATCTCTCGAGCGCTGTCGCGATCGTGGCGTACGAAGCGCTGAGGCAGCTGGGGAGGCTCAAGGGACTTGATGAAGGCTGAGGGCAGGGGCAGGGGCAGGGGCAGGATTCCGGTCATTCGAACAGCTGACAGGCTGACAGGCTGACAAGCTGACAGGTGACAAACTGACAGCTGACAGCGGACGACGAGAATCGCACAACCCGGATACAGCGATCGGTCACCGCTCACCGACGAGTTTCTCAAATCGAAGATCAGTAATCTGAAATCCCTTGATGCCCAGGACCCGCGCCGTGTAACGATCCGCGATCACGACCTCATCTCCGACGCGGGCCATGCGTCCGAGATTCATCAGAACGTGACCGGCAATCGTATCGTTCTCGTCGTCACCGATCACGATTCCAAGTTCACTTTCGACCTGCTCCAACAAGGTCCGCCCGTTGACCTCGTATCCGGTTTCGGACACTTTCCGAATGACAGGCGAAGGTGCGTCCGGATCGAATTCATCCTGAATCTCTCCGACGAGCTCTTCCAGAATGTCTTCCATGGTAATGATCCCGACGGTTGAACCGTACTCGTCCACCGAGATCGCCATGTGCGTCCCCAGCTTCCTGAATTCCGGAAGCAACGACCTGATCGACTTGCTCTCAGGAACGAAGTTGACTGGGCGCTTCGCCATGGTCAGCTCGAACTCATCTCCAAGTTCGCGCATCATCCAGAAGATATCCTTTGTGTGGACGACTCCGAGCACGTTTTCGAGGGAGCCGTCGCACAATGGGTAGCGGGTGTGTTTCGCGTGTCGGGCCTTTGCGAGGTTTTCCTCGAGAGGGCGGCCGGTGTCCAGGTAGTTCACGTCGGGAGACGGCACCATCGCCTGTCGGACGGTCCTGAACGAAAAGTCCAATACCCTTTCGAGAAGTCTTTTCTCGTCCGGCCCCAGGATCCCCTCGCGATGTGATCGGTCGACGATCATTCGCAGCTCAGCCGCGGAGTGAGCCTTTTCCTCGGTCGACGCGGGGCGCAGGCCGAGCGCGCGAAGCACCAGATTCGCTGTCCCGTTGAGGCTCCAGATGAAGGGATAGGCGAGTCTGTAGAACCAGCTCAAGGGCGCCGCTCCCCAGAGGACGACTACCTCGGCCCTCTGAATCGCCAGGGACTTGGGTGCCAGCTCGCCCAGGACGATGTGAAGGAAAGTGATCATGAGGAACGCCGCCGTCACCGCCAGAGTGTGTGCGAATACCGGCTGCAGACTTCCGGTTGCCACGAAGATCGGCTCGAACAGCTCCGCGAAGGCCGGCTCCCCAATCCAACCCAGTCCGAGACTGGCCAGAGTGATTCCGAGCTGGGTGGCCGAAAGGTATCCGTCCAGGTTGGAAATCAGTCGCTTGGCGGCGAGGGCTCTCCTGCTCCCTGCCTTGATCATCTCCTGGATCCGCGTCTCTCGAACCTTGACGATAGCGAACTCGGTTGCAACGAAGTAGCCGTTCAGGAAGACGAGCAACATCGCGAAAAGAATCAGTAGCCATTGAGTGCTGAGATCCATAACCTAAGGTTATAGCATGGGGCCGTAGGCCACTTTGAGATGCGGAGGAGCCGATCGAACCGGAGGCAACGAAGATGGCGCGGAGAATTCTCCTCATCAGCAATTCGACAGTTCACGGTCGCGGATACCTGGACCATTGTGAGGATGAGATTCGTGAGGTCCTCGGCCAAAGGCGTCGAATCCTGTTCGTCCCCTATGCACTCCACGATCAGGACGAATACGCCAGGCAAGCCAGAGTGCGTTTCGCACGCATGGGCCTCGATCTCGAATCGGTCCACGGAGTCGAGGATCCGCTCCGATCAATCGAGGAGGCCGAATCGGTCTTCGTCGGTGGCGGGAACACGTTTCGCCTCTTGAACCTTCTCCACAGGCGCAGCCTGGTCGGTGCCCTTCGCGAGCGAGTCGGAAGCGGGATGCCTTACATCGGCAGCAGTGCCGGATCCAACGTCGCCTGCGTAACGATCGAGACGACGAACGACATGCCGATCATCCAACCTCCCTCGTTCGAGGCCCTCGACCTCGTCCCCTTCAACATCAATCCGCACTACATCGATCCGGACCCGGATTCAGGCCATATGGGAGAGACCCGGGAAGAACGGATCGTTCAATTCCTGGAAGAGCAGGACCGGTGGGTCGTCGGGCTTCGAGAAGGTTCGTTCCTTCGGGTGGAAGGAGAGGAGATCATGCTCGGCGGCTCGACCCCGGCGCGTATCTTCTCGCGCGGGAGGCCACCGCAGGAATTCGCCTCAGGCGCCCGGCTCGACTTCCTGCTCACCGGGCCCAGCTGAACTGAACCACAAGGGCACGAGGCCATGAGGAAAACAGATCCTCGTGTCCAGGTGGTTTGTGCTGAGAGTCTTTTCAGACTCTAGTGCATTGTCCGAAAAGTAGCCGCCGGCGCGGCGTCGCGAGGAGGCCATTCCCGGTCATCTGGCGAGCGAGCGCAACAAAGCCGGCGGCGGTGAGGGCCGCTGAGGGTGGCTCAGGACTTGTGAGGCGCTGCGCTAGTCCCGTTGGCCCTCTCCGGACATCTCCGGCATCGGCTCGGAGTCTGTCTTGACATATTTGTCGAACCATCCCACCCAACGGGCCCAGAGATCGTAGTAGGTCTCTTTGGCGCGGGGACCGTGTGATTCAAACGGATAGATGTAGAGGACAGCCGTCTTGCCGAGGCCGGTCAGCGCCTGGATATAGCGCTCAGACTGGATAAGAAAGGTGCCCGAGTTGTTGTCCTCAGCGCCGTGGTACATGAGCAGAGGCGTTTCCATTCGATCGGCCTGGAAGAACGGCGACATCTCGAGATAGACGCCCTCAGCGTCCCAGATGAAACGGCTCTCTCTCTGGAAACTCATCGGCGTGAGGGTGCGGTTGTAGGCCCCGTCTCCCGCGATTCCCGCTTTGAAATACGGCGTGTGCGAGAGAACGTTGGCCGTAGCGAACGCGCCGTAACTGTGTCCTCCGTGTCCGAGGCGGTCGACGTCGACGTATCCCAACTCATCGACCTTTCGGATCGCCGCGTACATCGAATCGATGAGATGGGCGACATAGTGCTCGTTGTAAGGCTTTCCAATAATCGGAATGTCCGGCTCGACGACCGCGTAACCCTGAGCCAGCCAGATGTCCGATGCGTTGCGGTAGTTCATCTGGTGAAACCGGCTTTGATTGCGGCTCCGGACTGCGGCACGCTTGTATGCCTTGGGGTTGTTGAACTCTCGCGGATAGGTCCAGAAGACGGCAGGAACGCGCGTTCCGGGCTGATAACCGATCGGGAGCGAGATGCGACCCTGGATCTTCAGGCCGTCTCGGCGCTCGAACTCAAAATCGACTCGTTCGACGTCGTGAAACTCAGGAAAGGGGTTCACGTTGTCCGTGAGCTTCGAGAAGGCGCCGTTCTTCGTCCAGAGGTACGAATTCGGGAACTCGGTCTTCGACTCACGGCTGACGATCAGACTGTTCATTTCGTCGTCCGGTGCCGCGATGGGGTTTTCGTAGCGGTCGGAGGCGCCCTCAAAGATCCGGGACTTCTCGCCGCTCGCGATCTCGATCCGATCGACGAAGGGACGAGGGTGGAAGTTCTCCTGAAAGCCGTCCCCCTTGAGAAAAACCGCCGAACCTCCCGCAACGATGGCGTGAACCACGCCGTTTCCGTCCTGCCGGAGCATCAGATTGCCGGGAAGTTTGACAACGTCCTCCGCATCGATTCCGTCGACGAGAACGTGCTTCCCAGCGGGAGACTGGTTCAGATCGTAAGCGACGATACTTTGGCGACTCGGCCCTTCGCCTCTGGTCGTCGACGTCAGGAAGGCATACTTGCCGTCCTTGGAGAATCGGGCAGCGCGGAGACCGTTCTCATCCTCGACCAGAACCTCGGCTGAAGCCGTGTCAAAAGGTGCGGAAAGATGCATGAGCCGGTCTTTGCGCTTCCCGTTCGAGTCACCCTGTTCCTCTTCTCCGTCTTCCGACTTTTCCCGCTTTTCCTTCAGCAGGTAGTACAGTCCGTCGCCATCCGGACGCCACGCCACCTCGCGGGGGCGATCATCGCGCGGGTTGCGCCCTCCTCGTGGAATGATCGCTTCCTGAAGCGGATTCTCTCTGATCGTCGAGAGAACGTTGCCGGACATGTCGAGCACTTCCAGGGTCCTGCCGAAGCTCTGATAGCTGGTGATGTAAGAGAGATCACCCACGATTCGTTCGGAAAGGATGTGTTTGCTGTCAGGGCTCACCGAGATCTGCTCGAACATTCCCGGTTCGCCGATCTCTCGAGGCGCTTGTCCACGCTTCAGAATCGCGATCTGGGAGGTGGTGTAGTAGCGGAAAAGATCCCGGTCGTGCTGAGTCCGAAGGAGGAACGGATAGGTGCGCGTGGGAGTCTTCTTCTTTCGGGTCGTCCGGATCGTGGGCCCATCCGGAATCGAGGACTTGTCCGGCTCAGGACCGCGATCGCTCGGAACGAGAAGCGTTACGAGCGAGCCGTCGGCGGTCCATTGAAGTAACCGGGAAGGAGCCTGCGGACCCGATCTGCCGAACGATCTTCTGGGTACGCCTGCGAGAGTTGCCATCACCCAGGCTTCGCTGACCGCTGAGGCCGAGCCCGAATCGACGTCGGCGGTCCAGACCTGGCTTCCTTCGCTCAGATGGGCCAGGAAGGCGATCTGCTTGCCATCGGGAGACCACACCGCATCGCTGAAGAGTGCGTTGTCAGGTAACGCGATGTCTCGTGTCTGAGCGCCGGACCGAGAGTAGATCTTCATCTGCCGGACACCGAAGGTGCTGACACGCCACTCCCTGTTGACGTCGGGGCAGATCTCGAGCATTCCGAGACGAAGCGTCCTTTGAGACATCAACTCCAGAGTCGTGAACTCGTCGACGACCGGGATCAGGAAATGGTCGCGGTCCGGTCCCATAGCGTTCAATCGATCGAAATGCCGGCTGCGGTCCAGAACATTCTTGATCGACTCGCGCGGCAGAATGTAGGAGTCATCGGGTGATTCCTGCGCCACCAGCGCGGGCAAAAGAAAGAGTGAGATGAGGAGCGCCGGAATTGCGTTCCATCGGAGTCCACGGAGAGTCTGCAGGCCAGTCATGAAGCCCCCTTGTTCAGAAAAGAGATTCTGAAGTCTTGTCGAAGGAGTGACACTTCGTCGCACACGAGGCGCCGACAGCATAGGCTGTTCGGCTTATATCATTTTTGAAACGCTTCCGAAAGTCGTGCAGATCGACCGACCGCAGGCCCTGAAGCTGTCTGCGGCGGCTGCAAATCGGAGTCCAGTTCACTTTCGATCGTGTCCGCCGGCTTGTGAACTGTTCCTTCGCTTTTTGGCATCTATGCTTCGGAAATGGTCGTGAAAAAGGGGGCGAATCCAATGAGACGGCACAGTCCACCGGAAGATCGAGGGATCGTCCTCGGCCTCATTCTTCTTCTCTGGGCGGGTCCCGGTTGCGCCCTTGTCGGTCAGTCGACTCGGTCGCTCATCGTCGTCCCAGGGGGCACCGAGATATTCCTGACACTGGGCCGGACCCTGGATGCGAAGAAGGTCCAGAAAGGCGACATCTTTTCCGCAACCGTCGCGGTCCCTGTTACGATCGACGACCGAATCGTCATTCCGCACGGCAGCCACTTCCTTGGTGAGGTCGATGAGGTTTTGACGAAACCCTCGCGACAGGGCACCCGAATCCGGCTCGAGGTGACGCGGATGATCCTCCCGACCGGCGAAACCTACCGTGTCCAGGCCACTCAAACATCGGCGGAGCTTCCGCAGGAAGAACTCGAAGAAGAAAGCCTCTCGGCTTCGGATTTCAGAATCACCGGCCTCATCGACAAAGTGACGGGCGCTTTGATCGGACTCTTCGAGCCTGCCACCGACGTTCTCGAGAAAGGCTCAACCATCACGATCGCTCTCAGGGGGAGCCTCAAACTGGCGCCGCGTTGACGGTGCTCGCATCAGATCAAAACCGCTCACATGCTATCCTTCTGTTCTCGAGGAGACTTATGCGATCAAACGGGATTCTCAAGGTCGGTTTTCTACTGCTGCTTGTCGCTGTCCAGAGCTCGCTCTTCGCGCAACAGGGGCAGGTTACAGAGTTCTTTCCATACAGCGAGTATCGGATCAGAATCGACGGAGCCGTAGACAATCAGGCCAGGATCTACAGATCGGCACAGCCGCCCGCCATCGCAATCGTTTCGGGCCTGCTCTCGAGCGCCGTCGTCCTGCGTCCGCAGACCTATAAAGTCGAGAGCCTCTCGACAACCTTTCTGATGGAGAACGGAGAGAATCTCAAGGTCACCGCCGGGCAGACACCGCACGAAGTCGGCCGCTTCTCGATCGGAAAAACCACGGTGGACTTCGATTTCGAAGGGCACAAGATGAGCCTTTCGGTCCGCCCGCAGCTGCTCAAACAACAGACGGCTGCGGATCTTCAGGCGTTTGACAAGATCTACGCGACGCGGGCTGAGGAGTACACCGTCGATCCCGAGTTCGTTCGGATCATTGACGGCTTTCCGGCCGAAGCGACGGTCACCGTCTATTTCGGCTCCTGGTGCCCTCACTGTCAGCTAATGGTTCCGCGGGTGATCAAACTCGCCGAGTCCCTTTCAGGTCCGGTTCAGATCGAGTACTACGGAGTCCCCAATCAGCAGGGCGGCCCTCCCGATCCGATCGTCAACGACAAGAAAATCGAGAAGCTCCCAACGGCAGTGGTGACTCTGCAGGGGCAGGAAGTCGGAAGGATCGTCGGCAACGAATTCGAGAAGCCTGAAGTGAAACTCTCAGAGATCCTCTTCGCCGAGAAGCAGAAGATGGGGAACCGGTAGGCTCGCACTCGGAAGAAGCTGCAGGGATTCGGGCCGATCCCGGACCAGGGTCCACCTGCGGCGCCCCCAACACTTTCGATTGAACGATTCGATGGCCACCGCTTGGTTCAGCCACTCTCGGCGACTCCAGCCTCGCGATTTACGGCAACCTCGGAGTCCTTTCCAGTTCTCGTGAGTCCGGAGATCACGGACTGCACAGATTAAACCCTTTTGAGAGACGAACGACGACCCTTCTGAAGCTGAACACTGAAAACCGGTTACTGCTCGCTCCCGTCCCCCGGTTCCAGTCGCCGAATCCGGACGTTCCGAAACCAGACCGGATTGCCGTGATCCTGAAGGACGATGTGACCTTTCTTCTGAGTCCCGTAGCCTTCCATCTTGTCGAATTTGCTGTTCTTGACGAGTTCCTGCCACTCAGGGGTCCAGAGTTCGTACTCGACGATCTTCTTCCCGTTCATCCAATGCTCGACGTGACTCCCCTGGACCAGGAGCCTGACCTCGTTGAATTCACCGACGGGGCGGGTCGCAACTTCCGTCGGAGGGTGCAGCGCATAGTTGGAGCCGGCCGAGGTCGTCGGATTCCCGCCATCGGCGTGGGCCGAATCATCCAGAATCTGCATCTCTGGGCCTAGAATGTAGCCGGCACCACCGCTCTCCGGAGAATGGTAAAAGACGCCACTATTTCCGCCCGGAGAAATTTTCCATTCCAGTTCCAGCTCGAAGTTGTCGAACTGCTCCCTGGTCATGAGCGATCCGCGGTCGTCTCCCGGAGCGAAGGCGAGGACACCTTCCTGAATGCTCCACGCGGCAGGGACGTCCGGGCGTTCGAGCCCCTTCCAACCGTCCAGCGAACTCCCATCGAACAGAACGATCCACTCGGCCTCGCTCCGTTCGGGGGTCGCAGGCCGACTCTCTTCCACCGGATCCGGTGACGTACAGGACACCGCCAGCAACAGGCCGGCGACGCCGAGAATTGTCAATAAACTTCGCACGGTTCCACCTCCGATTCTTGAGCGTTGCCCGACGCAGCCTTCACTTCTCGAACACCTCGTTGATGTTGATGATGTGGACGTTCTCCTCTTGTACCGGGATCGGAAAGGCTGCGATTTCCTTGTCCTCGTTCAAGACCGCCTCCGGCTGTTCCCCGGGGTAGGAAATCGGCGTTGGCTCGCCTCCGAGGAGCTTCTTCTTGAGACCCTCCGCGTCCTTCGTGATGAAGATCAGCCACATGTTGTCCAGCTGCAGGTGTTTCCTGATCGCTGCGTTCACGCCGTCCAGGGAGAGCTTCTCGAGTTCGGGTCGAATCAGAGCCAGGTGTCCCGGATCCGGGATGTTGTAGAACTCATCGTCGATGCGATAGCCCAGCCGCCGGCTGACGGTCGAGCCATAGTTGACGGTGTAGTTCTTCAGGAATCCTCGAGTCGTCTCGAAGGTCTCCTCCGTCATCCCTCCATCAACGAGAGCCTTCAACTCCCGGAGGGCAGCACGCGTCGCAAACAGCGCCCGATCGTGCAGGTCGTCCGGTTTCAACAGAGAGACCGGCCTGATCCAGATCTGAAAGAACTGAAGCGAACGGCTGACGTTCGCCGGGGGCATGTTGCGCGTATGCCCCATCGGATAGGCCTCGATGTAGCTGTAGTCTCCGTAGTTCATCCCGCGCGTATCGCGGATGACCTGGTAGAGGTGGCTGGCCGAGTTGCGATGTTCTCCCAGCCAGGAATTTGCGACCATCATGGCGTAAAAGTCGGAGTGTGAACGCAGAAGCGAGACCGGGAATCCCAGGCTGATCGCCGTTGCCTTCGTGTTTTTCTCCACGATCAGCACGTTCAGGCCTTCGACCGGTTTCGGTGATACGGTCTCTCTCGTGACCTGCCCGTCGGGAAGCGCGCTGAAGTCCTTTCGGACGCGTTCGACAAAGCCGTCAGGATATCCGCCACCCAACCCGACCACGACATTTCCAAGGACATAGTTCTGCGCGTAAAAGCCTTTGACGTCCTCGAGACCGATGGCTTTGACCGACTGGACGTAGCCCTCCTCCGGGTGTTCATAGGCCGTCCCCAGGAACAGCTCCCGTGACAGCAATTCCTTGCCGAGTTCCTCATCGCTGGAAAAGCGACGCGATTGCTCGAGGTAGCTCATCGTCTGGATCTTGATTCTGTTGAAGTCCTCTTCTTTCCAAGCCGGCGCGAGAATCGCGTTCTTGAACAAGCCGTAGTACTCGTCGAGATTGTCGCGGTGGACGAAGCCCCGAAAGACTGTCATCTCCTTGTCGACGCTGGAGGTGTAGCCGGCGGCCATGGGGTAGAGCTTCTCGATAATCTTCTCGTAGCTGTCTTCGAGGGTCGAGCCGTCTTCGAGGAGCGAGGCGGTCAGAGCGGCCAGCCCTTCCTTTCCTTCTGGATCAGCCGTGGACCCGCTCTTGATCCAGATGTTGAAGGCGATGTAGGGAGACTCCGGCTCGGGCAATGTGACCGCCGGCGGTCCCTGGTCCGTCTGAACGCAGGAGGTCAGAGCTGAGCAAAGAAACAGAATTACAGCGATCGATCTCACTTTCATCTTGCGCCTCCGGCTGCCTTGAGCGTCACGGTCGTCCGTCCTTCTGGCTTGAGAAAGGCCCGGGCCGCCTCTCGAATGTCCTCGGGCGTGACAGCGTCGAGGGTCCGGTAGTAGTCCTCAACCGCCTCCAGACCACCGGTATTGACGACGATGTTCAAAAGGGAAAAGGCAGCGTTCTGAGCCGTTTCCAGACCCATCAGAAAGCTGTACTTGATGGCTCTCTTGGTTCTCTCGAGAGTCTCTTCGTCGCACGTCTCCTCTCGAAACCGCTGGACTGTCTTCTCGATCTCTTGGCTGACCAGAGAAACGTCGTCTGGGTTGATGACCATGGCGATGATCGAAAGCAGACCTGGATCGCGCGGAGCCTCGAAGTCGGCAAAGAAGGTCTGCACCTTCTGGTCCTGAATGACCAGCTTTCGATAGATGTCCGAATTGGAACCGAAGGCGACCTGTCCGAGGACCTCCGTTGCGGCCGCCAGCCGGTCCGTGGCGCTCCAGGCGGGACCTTTGTAGTTGACGGCCAGGATCGGAAGCGTTCGGCCCGGAAACGCGGTCTCACTCTCTCTCGGCTCCCTCTGTTCAGGCTCGCTCTCGATTTCGGGAGCCGTGTATCCCGGCTTCCAGGGAGAGTAGTACTGACGGATCAGCGCTTCGGCTGAATCGAATTCGATGTCTCCAGCCAGCAGCAGGACACAGTTCTCAGGCCGATAGTATCGATTGAAGAAGGACTTGCTGTATTCGTAGCCCTCGGGCATGGCCCGGACATCATCCTCAAAGCCGATGGTCAGGTGTTTGTAGGTGTGCTTGTCGAACGCCGTCTCACGGATATTCTCGAACAGGTAGAGAAAAGGGTTCGCCCGCCCCTGGCTGAACTCGCCGAGGACCGCGCCCGCTTCCGTCCTGAAGGCCGCTTCGTCATACTTCAGATTCATGAAGCGGTCCGACTCGAGATCGACCAGTTGCTCCAACGAGTCCGAGGCGGCGACGACGTAATAGACGGTCTGGTCGTCACCCGTAAAGGCGTTATTGTCCGCACCGATCTCGGTCAGTATGCGGTCATAGTGCGGGTACTTCTCAGTCCCGCGAAACATGACGTGTTCGAAGAAGTGAGCGAAGCCGCTGCGGCCGGGTTCCCACTCCTCTCGGCTGCCCGTCCTGACGACGGTCACGTAGGCGATCTGGCCCGGTGCGCCGGCTTTGATCAGGTACGCCTTGAAGCCGTTCTCGAGCTCGACTTTCTTGTACTGAAACGGAAAGACCCCGGACTGCTGGGCACTGCCCGAGAGAGTGGATACAACCAGGGTCAACAGTCCAATGAGCACTTTTTTCATTGGAAGACGCCTCCTCATCGGTTCGATTGCGCTGTCTGCCGAAACCAGAATTCTAGCGCTTTCGCATGTGTCTCACAATCAGAGACGACGCGCCTCTCCGTCCTTGCACGAAACTCTCCGATCCTTTTTCGGTCTTTTCACTCCTCTTCCCTTCTCCCGTTCCGACGGCTGCGCTAGGATCACGCGGGAGAGCTTGAAGAGATCTCCAAGGCCGAGCCACCCGAAACGCCAACATCGAGCGACGATCATGTTGTCCGCCAAACCATCTGCAGAAGACCCGAGCGGAGAGATCGATCTCCAGCAGGCGACCGAGTTCGCTCGCCGGCTGGCGAAGGACCAGGAGGCGTGGGTCCTGGAACGCTGGGATTCGGTCGGCCGGCATTTTCCCAAGAATCGCCGGGACTTCAGTACCGAGGTGGATATCACGGTCGAGAGGCGTATTCGGAAGAAGCTTCAGGCCGAGTATCCGAGCTGTGGCTTCAGTGGAGAGGAGTCAGGGGACCGTGAAGGCACTTCTCCCTACCGCTGGCTTGTCGATCCCATCGACGGGACGAAGTACTATGCCGGCCGCTCCTCGCTGTTCTCGATATCGATAGCTCTGCTGCGAGACGACGAACCCGTAATCGGAGTCATCGATTCCCCATCGACCGGGCAGATGTTTCAAGCCTACTCAGGGGGAGGCGCCTTTCTCGATGGTGATGAGTTGACCGGGCCGGAGGTGACCGACCTCTCCCAGGTCATCATAAACGTCGAAACCACCAGGACCCACAGCATGTCGTCCGACGAGAGAGAATGGTTCGAAGCCAAACTCATGAAGCTGGCGCGAAGCGTTTATCGCATCCGGGCTCTGGGAGTCGCCTCGTTGGCTGCCTGTTGGGTCGCGACCGGAGCCCTCGACGCCTACCTGGATATCACGGGACACGTGAAGCCGCAGGATCTTGCCGCCGGTCGTATCATCATGTCCGAAGCTGGAGTTCGCGTCGGATCTGTCGATGTCGGAATCGGTCCCCTGCGATTGCTCGCCGCACCTGTCGGGCTGTGGGAGTCGATTCGGAGGATCCTGACGGATGACGAGTGACGGATGGTGGGTCAGGGACAACAGAGAACTGACGACAGAGGACTGACAGGCTGACAAGCTGACAAGCTGACAGGCTGACAGCTGACAACGGAAAACGAGGACATACACGACGGATGGTTGATTCACGACGACTCGATAGGATCTGTGGTTTGCTCCAGGAGCGCTTCGGAGATCTCGGTGCCTCGTCTGCCGAACGGTTGAGGTTGTGGTGCTCCGGGAAGATTCCTCTGGCTTGTCCGGAGATTCTCGAGAAGCACCTCCAAGAGGAAAATCTCGACCTTCTTTTTGATTCTTTCTGGCAGGTCCTGCCCTTCGGGACCGGAGGAAGACGGGGGCGAGTCGGATATGGTTCCAACAGGCTGAACCCGACCACGGTCGCAATGACCGTCCAGGGCCATTGCGAGTACCTGCTCCGGACTTTTCCCGAGGGTACCGATCGGGTCGTCGTGGTCGCGAACGACGTTCGCGTCTTTCGAGATATCGGTCAGACCTATCGATTCCTGGGTGAGGATCACCCGCTGCTCGGTGTCTCCTCGCGGTCGCTCGGTCGGCTGGCCTGCGAGATCTACGCCGGCAATGGAATCGTCGCCTTCTTCAACGACCCGGGCAATCCCGACGCGGTACTGACCACTCCCGAACTCTCCTTTCTGATCGGGGAACTGAACGCTGTTGGCGGCATCAATCTGTCCGCTTCTCACAACCCTCCGGACGACAACGGGACGAAGGTCTACGATCAGTTCGGAAGCCAGCCGGTCGCACCGGCGGACCAACATCTGATCGACGCGATGGAAAAGGCCTCCGACATCCAATCGATCTCCTTCGATCAGGCTCTCGAGGAGGGGCTCATCCGACCGGTCCCGAAGGGGCTCCACGATAAGTACGTGCGGACGTACCTCGACCTCTACCAGAGTGTGCACGTACCGACGGATGAGTCGATCGGATACACCCCACTTTGCGGGTGTGGGATGACAACAGTCGGGGACGTCCTGCCTCGCCTCGGATTTACGCTGGTTGTGCCCCCGGACCAGAAAGATCCGGACGGAGGATTCAGCGTCATCCCCTTCAAGGCTCCGAATCCTGAGGTCCCGCAGTCGACCGAGCCTGCAAGACTTTTCGCCGACCAGAAGGGATCGTCGATCGTCCTGTCCAGCGATCCCGACGCCGACCGCGTCGGGATGGAAATCAAACTGGCGGACGGCAGCTGGTATCACTTCGATGGAAACCAGATTGCGGCAGTTCTTTGCTACTTCCTGATGCTTGACCCTCGCGGACCGAGACGGCGGGGACTCGTGATCGAGACGCTGGTTACGACGAAGATTCTGGGGAAGATCGTGGAGGAGGCAGGGGACTCCTGGCTGATCGACGACCTGCTCGTCGGATTCAAGTACGTTGCCGATGTGCTCAAATCTCTGGATTCGACCGGTCGCTACGGCGACATCTCGTGCCGACCGGACGACCTCGTCCTGGCAACCGAAGAGAGTCACGGGGTCGTCATGATTCCGTCAATTCTCGACAAGGACGCGACTCCGGCCTGCATGTACCTGGCCGCCCTTCACCAGATTCTGGCCGCAGAGGGCGGGACACTGCTGGACTACTACATCCGGATCCTCGAACAATTGGGAGGCTTCGATACGGTCAACAGGTCGATCATGATGTCCGGCGCGAGTGGCATGCTGCAGAAAGACACCATCATGGCGTCGCTCCGGAATGACCCGCCACGAGTCTTCGCCGGCCAGAAAGTCCGCAGAATTGTGGACTACTGGGATTCGGAGAAGTTCGGTCCGTTCCGAAGCGAAAGCGACAAGATGCCCCGAAACGTCATCCAGATGTTCACCGATTCCTTCATCATCACGGTCCGACCCTCGGGGACGGAACCCAAGCTGAAGCTCTACTGCCAGTTGCTGCCCCCTGGTGAAGGGGCGACGACCACGGGCGAGGAACTCCTCAACGAGGTCCGACGCAAGGCAGACGACGTCGCGCGCCGAGCCTACAACGAGCTGCTCTCAAAACTCGATCTGTCCCTCGGGGAAGCGGGCCTCCTGCTGCCGGACATCGTCGAACTCGGGTTGAAACAGCGTTTCGAGCAGGAAACGCTTCAGAGCCTCCGTGGATATCTACTGAACTCCACCTTCGAGAATCTCGATGAACTTCTGAACTGGCTCCGTCGGGAAGCTGCCGCCATGACTCCCGGCAGCGACCCCCTTCCCGCACTCAAGGACCCGATCGCGCTCGTCTGCGAGGAATGGGAGGACGTCAAGTCCCCTTTGAAGCAGAAGCTGTACGAGTGGGCGGTTCCAGCGCATTGACAGACGGGCCAAGCTGAAAGGTCGACCCTTGCTTCCTACCCATTGGAGATCCGAGAGCGGAAGAGAGAACAGGCTGTACACCGTCACCGTCATAGGCGGCGGGACCGGTTCGTTCAACGTGCTCGCCGGGCTGCGCACTTTCGACCACCTCTTCGTCCAGTCGATCGTCACGATGATGGACTCGGGCGGCGACTCCGGCCGCCTGCGCGATGAGTTCGGCGTCCTGCCACCCGGCGACCTGCGTCGATGTCTGGTGGCACTCTCTGACGAAACACAGCTGATGAGAGACTTGTTCTCGTTCCGCTTTCATGAGGCTCCCCTGCAGGGTCGAAGTTTCGGAAACATGCTGTTCCTTGCGCTGACGAAAGTTCTCGGCTCTGAACAGGAGGCGATCGAAGCGATGGGACGGATCCTCAAGATCCGCGGCCGCGTGATCGCCGTGACGCTCGACCACTCCCACCTCTGCTCGGTTCTCGAGGACGGAACTCTTGTTCGCACCGAGGCCGACATCGACGTCCCGAAGCACGATCCCTCGATCCCGATCAAAAAGGTCTTTCTGGAGCCGGAAGCACGAGCGAATGTGGAAGCCACGCGGGCCATCATGGACAGCGACTACATCGTGTTCGCCCCGGGAAATCTTTTCACTTCGACCGTTCCGAACCTGCTGGTCCGGGGGATTCCCCAGGCCCTCGAGAAGTCGCGGGCCCGAGTCATCTACATCCTGAACCTCATGACGATCTTCGGAGAGACGCAGGGCTACAGCGCGTCACGACACGTCGATCAGATCGTGAAGTACGGCGGAAGAGTCCCGGACGCCGTTCTGGTTCATCGGGGACGGGTACCGAGAGCCCTCCAGACCAAGTACCAGGCCGAGGAGGCCCATCCGGTCGAGATCGACACGGACGAACTCTACTTCGCCGGAGTGCAACTGGTTCGATTCGCCGACGTCATGTCGGCATCATCCTTTGTCAGGCACGACCCCACCCGGACGGCGGAAGCTCTGCTCGACCTGTTCGGCGACCTGGCCGATCGGAAGTTCCAGAAGGAATGAGAACGGTCGGTTAGTCTGAAGGTCATGAGGCAGTCGTCGGTATGAGCCCCTGCCCCTGCCCTTCCTATTCGATCACCCGGTACTTCTTCAGAATCACCTTGACACGATCGACAGGGAGGGACTCCACGACTCGGCCCTTCTGACCTCGCGTGGTCGTCGCTTTGAAGAGAGAGTTGTAGACGGCCTCTTCTGTGGCCTCTTTGACCGCCTGAAAAAGGGGCGAGATGTCGTCGTTGCGAAGATCCGGTCGTTGTGAAACCCGATCGGAGACCGTCGGGCCCGGAGCATCGTAGGGGACTCTCAACGTGGGGTTTGTCGAAAAGGCGATGACATAGTCGCCACTGCCCTGAGTCGATGGGCTGCCGGTCGCCGCCAGGCCCAGCATGGCTCTCCTGGCCAGCCGTGTCAGATTTCGAGCGTCGAGAGGAGCATCCGTCGCCACCACGATCATGCAGGATCCGTCGGCCGAATTGTCGGGCACCTCATCGGCAGCGCCTCTCAGGTAGTACTTCCCCAGTTCCTGGCCCACGGGAGCTCCATCGATCTGCAGTATCCCTCCGAAGTTCGTCTGAACCAGGACCCCGACGACGAACCCGCCCCGGGACTCCGGCAGTACGCGTGAGGACGTGCCGATACCTCCTTTGAAACCGTAGCAGATCGTCCCTGTGCCGGCCCCGACGCAACCCTCCTGCACCGGTCCGGTGCGAGCGCTCCGGATCGCCTCCGCGACCTCTTTGGACCCGACGGGCCTCTTACGAATCGCGCTCAGATATCCGTCATTCGTCTCGCCGACGATGGGGTTGATCGAGCGAATCCTCTCCATACCCGGGAGTGCCAGCATGTAATCGAGCAGTCCGTCCGCCACCCGAGGGACGTTGAGCGTCCCCGTGAGGAGTATCGGTGTCTCGATGTTGCCGAGTTCGCGGACCTGGGTGACTCCCATGAGTTTCCCGAAACCGTTCCCCACATGGACGGCCGCGGGCACCTTCTCGAGGAACAGGTTGCCGTCGTGGGGGAGAATCGCCGTGACTCCCGTTCGGATATCGTCGCCGCGGTTCAATGTCACGTGTCCAACCCGAACGCCTTCGACGTCGGTGATCGCATTCCAGGTTCCAGGATTCAACACGCCGACGCGAACGCCGACCTCCCGGATTCTCGGTTTTTCGGCGGGTGTCTGTGCACTCATTTGAGCCATCGTGACACACGCCATCAGATGCAGTGAGAGTAACGTTCTTTTCATGAGGTCATCACGCGTGAATCCGCTTGATCGGTGGCCTCCCAACAACCCCCGGAGTCAAGGTTTTGGAAGCTTCGAAGGCCTTGATCGGCGAAATTGCAAAAGATTCAAACGCTGTGCTAGAGTTCCGAGTTTCAACCACTCCTGAAAGGACCCTATGAAGATATCTGACGGCCAAAACATTCGCAATGTCGCCTTGGTCGGCCACGGTGACAGCGGCAAGACTTCTCTGACCTCAGCACTCCTCTTCAGCTCGGGAGCAGTCAACCGGTTGGGGAAGGTCGACGAAGGGCATTCCGTCACCGATTTCGAAGAGGAAGAGATCGAACGGAAGGTCTCGATCAACACGGCACTCGCCTACTGCGAGAGGCGGGAAACAAAGATCAACCTGCTCGACACTCCAGGCTATAGCGCCTTCGTCCTGGACGCCAAGGGTGCCCTGATGGCGGCTGAGTCGGCTCTCGTCGTGGTCGATGCTGCCTCTGGTGTTGAGGTGCAGACTGAGAAGGTCTGGGAATTCGCCGAAGAGCTCAAGATCCCGCGGGCCATCGTCGTCAACAAGATGGATCGTGAGCGGGCCAATTTCACGCGCTGCTTGAAGTCGCTCAACGAGAATTTCGGACGCGCTGTTGTTCCGGTGCAGCTCCCGATCGGCCAGGAAGGGGATTTCTGCGGCGTCGTCGATCTGATCCGGAACAAGGCGTATCGGTATCGACTGGACGGGAGCGGAAAGTTCCAGGAAGAGGATGTGCCGGCGGGCATGGCCGACGAGGCCTCGACTCGCCGCGAAGAACTGATCGAGATGGTCGCCGAGAGCAATGACGCCCTCATGGAAAAGTTCTTCGATGAGGGTACGCTGACCACCGAAGAGTTGATCTCAGGATTGAAAGACTCTTTCCTCCAGGGCGGAATTCACCCGGTCTTCGTCGCCTCCGCTACTGAGAACGTCGGAGCTCATCAGCTGCTCGACGGCTTCGTCGATCTCTTTCCGCACGGCCTGGAAAGAAGCGGTGTGTTGATCACGGACCTTGATGGCAGTAATGAGCGTGAGCTCGAACCGGATCCCTCGGGCCCGGCTGGGGCCTTCGTCTTCAAGACCCTCGCGGACCCGTTTGCAGGCCGAATCAGCATGATCAAGGTTTTCTCGGGAGTCTTGAAGTCGGATTCTACCGTCAAACATCTGGGAAGTCGCCATGACGAGCGCCTGGCTGGGATTCAGGCAACGCAAGGCAAGGCTCACGAGTTGGTCGCGGAATGCCGGACCGGCGACATTTGCGTCGTGAACAAGCTCAAGGAAACAACCACCGGAGACACGCTCGGAGACGGCTCCTTCGACGCGGTCTTCAAGAAAGTGGAATACCCGGAGCCCGCTATCAATTTCGCCGTCGAACCGAAGTCGCGTGGTGACGAGGACAAGATCGGCACCGCCATCGCTCGGATCATTGAAGAGGATCCGTCGCTCAGCTTCCGGCGCGACTCCGAGACGAACGAGTTCCTACTCTCCGGAACCGGCCAGCTGCACATCGAGGTCGCCGTCAAGAAGCTCAAGAACAAGTACGGCGTCGAAGTCATTCTGAAGGCGCCGAAGGTGCCGTACCGCGAGACCATCTCAAGCACATCGGACGTTCAGGGACGCCACAAGAAACAGACGGGCGGCCATGGCCAGTTCGGCGACTGCCATATCAAGATGGAGCCACTGGAAAGGGGCGCAGGATTCGAGTTCGTCGACAAGATCTTCGGCGGATCCATTCCTCGCCAGTTTATTCCAGCCGTCGAGAAGGGGATCACCGAAGCCGCATCCAAGGGCTTTCTGGTCGGATTCCCCGTCGTGGACTTTCGTGTGACTCTGCACGATGGGAGCTACCACGCCGTCGATTCCTCAGAAATGGCTTTCAAAATAGCTGCTTCGATCGCCTTCAAGAAGGGAATGGAGCAGGCGCGGCCCGTGTTGCTGGAACCGATTATGAACGTGGAAGTCTACGCTCCGGAGGAGAGTGCCGGGGACGTGATGGGAGACATGAACTCCCGCCGAGGTCGGATCCAGGGAATGGACGTCAAGGGCCACAACCAGGTTATTCGAGCACAGGTTCCTCTTGCGGAGATGCTGACCTATGCTCCCACACTGACCTCGATGACGGCGGGCCGAGGCAGCTACCACATGGAGTCCTCTCATTACGACGTCGTCCCCCATCAAATAACAGAGAAAATCGTCGCCGAAAAGCAGAAGGAAAAGGAGTGACGAATCAGTAACCAGTGACCAGTAGCCAGTGATCACACTGGTCACCGGTCACCGAACACTGGTCACCGGCAACTGGTTACTGAAACAGATGCTCCCCAAACTCATCGACATCGGGCCCGTCCCGATTCACACCTACGGACTCCTCCTGGCCCTGGCCCTGTTGGCCTCGATCGAACTGATGGCCCGTCTTGCGCACCGGCGCGGGATATCTCGAAATCAGGTGTGGGACTTCGGGTTCGTCGTCATTCTCTCAGCCCTGGTCGGAGCGAAGCTCCTGCTGATCGTCGTGGACCTGGACGTTTATCTGAGGGATCCGTCCCGTCTCTTCTCCCTGGAGTTCCTGCAAGCCGCCGGAGTCTTCTATGGAGGTCTGCTGGGGGCCGTCGCCGGGACCGCCTTCTACTTGAGGAAGCACCCGGGTCTTTCCTTCTGGACGCTTTCCGATCTGGCGGCACCCTGCATTGCCCTGGGACAGTCGATCGGTCGATTGGGCTGTTTCGCCGCCGGTTGCGACTATGGCAAGCCGACCGATCTTCCCTGGGGTGTCACGTTTACGAGCGAGTACGCCAGTTCCAACGTCGGGGTCCCGCTCAACACTCCGCTCCACCCATCTCAGCTCTACGAGGCAGGGTCGACCCTCGCCCTTTTTCTGATCCTCCTCGGCGTCTACGGGAAGCAGCGGTTCCAGGGACAGGTGTTTCTGCTCTACCTCATCGGCTACGGAGCCCTCAGATTCGCACTCGAGTTCGCTCGAGGCGACGGAGGCCGTGGACTCTACTTCGACGGATTGATCTCGACGTCCCAGATCATCAGTGTCCTCGTGGTCCCGGTTGCGATCACTCTCTATATCCGTCTGAACAAACGTAAGAAGGGACGGCGTGGAGCCTGACGAGATTTCGCTTCAGGTCGCCCCGGACCAGGCCCACCAACGTCTCGACATTTTCGTCAGCCGCGCGCTGTCCGGAAATGAGGGACCGGACGACCCACAGTGCTCGCTGAACATCCGAGAAACACTGAAGATCTCACCGTCGAGAAGCCGGATTCGTCGCTGGATCGATGAAGGCTTCGTCACCGTCAATGGCCGGCGCGAAAAGGCGGGCTTCCTCCTGCGCCAGAACGATTCCGTCCTCATCATCCCACCCCCTCCCGAACCGACCCATCTGGAGCCGGAGGACATCCCCGTCCAGATCGTCTTCGAGGACGAGGATCTACTCGTCGTCGACAAACCGGCCGGACTCGTCGTCCATCCAGGCGCCGGGCATCGCAGCGGCACCCTTGCGAATGCGCTCCTTTACCATCTTCGCAACGTGAGTCGGTCGGAGACGATCCGCCCCGGCATCGTCCATCGTCTCGACAAGGACACTTCAGGCCTGCTCGTCGTGGCCAAGAACGAGAAAACCCATCTGGCACTCTCTTCCCTTTTCAAGAGCAGGGAAGTCGAAAAGCTCTATCTGGCCCTGGTCTATGGGCGACTTGACCCGAAAAGAGGCCGGATCGACAGACCTCTGGGCCGAGCCCATCGCCACCGGACGAAGATGTCGACCCGCAGTCGCCACCCACGAGACGCCTTGACGGAGTACCTGACTCTGCGCGAGTTCGATGACTTCAGTCTGCTCCGAATCCGACTTCACACGGGCCGGACGCACCAGATCCGCGTCCATCTCGAAGACATCGGACATCCGGTCGTCGGTGACCTGACCTATACGGCCAACCGCCGACTTCCGACGAAACCGGCGGCCCGAAAAGCCGTTGCTGGGTTGAGCCGCCAATTCCTTCACGCCGCCTCGCTGGAGTTCCGACATCCGAGGACGGGGACTCCGATTTCGGTCCAGTCGCCCCTCCCGGCTGAACTTGAAGACGTGCTCTCCCGTCTGTGATAATCGAATGATGTGCCGCTGCTTCAGTCGAATCACCCTCTGCAGCCTGATCGCAGGTTCGCTCCTCACAGGGGCCCTGCCCCAGGACAGCAGTTCGGATTCCGACCAGACCCCCCCCCAGATCCGGGTCGCGGTCGAGGCTGTCAACCTCTTCGTCACCGTCTTCGACAAGAGAAGCGGGGACTTCATCAAGCATCTGGTCGCTGAAGATTTCGAGGTCTACGAAGATGGTGATCTCCAGCAGATCACGAACTTTGCCGCAGAGACCGACCTACCGCTGACGATCGCCATGGCGATCGACACAAGCTCCAGCGTACGGATCAAGCTCGATTTCGAGAAAGAAGTAGCGACCGACTTCCTCTATTCAGTCATGAGGACCACGGATCGAGCGCTGCTCGCCGAGTTCGACACGGGCGTCACGCTTCTGCATGACTACACTCATAATCCCAACGACCTCGCGAACGTGATCAAAAACCTCAAGGCCGGCGGCGGGACCTCGATGTACGACGCCATCTACCTGATCACGGAGCAGAAGATGATCGAGGAGGCCGGCCGCAAGACTCTGGTCATCCTGTCCGACGGTGCAGACCTCACGAGCACTCACACCTTCGAGCAGGCTCTAAAGATGTGCTTCAAGGCCGAGGCCACGATCTTCGCGGTGAGCACGACACGCCTGGGAGCCGACATCGATCACGAGGGCGACAACGCCCTCAGACAACTGACCGAAGATACGGGCGGGCGGGCCTGGTTCCCGATTACCACATCTGAAATGTCAAAGGCCTTCAACAAGATCAACGACATCCTGCGCAACCAGTACAGCATCACCTACGTCCCGACTCGAAAGCAGGCCGACGGCCAGTTCCGCAAAATCCGCGTCAAGGTGCGCAATCTCGGAGGCTCCGAGATTCATCACCGCAAGGGATACTATGCCGACTGGGGAGAGCCCGGCGACTGAAGCCTGGCCAGGCGAGCGTACTCCCTTGCCTCTTCCTCCTTCCCTCTGTTCCGGAAGCCCTTCTCCAGTATCCTGCATTTACGGGCGATTTCACGCCGCGTCCAGGTTCGCTGCAGCGGCGTCAGGCCGGCGCTCTCGAGAGCTTTGAGAAGGGCCCGAACCCGAAACCGGTCCATCCCCCAGAAGGCACGCGAGAGTTGATCCTCGTGTCCGCCGTACTTCACGATCAGGGGTTCCTGAAGGAACCGAACCGGGTATCTCGACGTGATCCTGAGCCACAAGTCGTAGTCTTCGCAAACGGGAAAACCGGTGTCGAACATCCCCACCCTGTTCAAGATACGTCGGTGAATCATGACCGAGCTGGGACTGATCGCACAAAGGGGAAGGCATCGATCGAAGATCCACCCTCCGGACTTTCGATGGATCTTCCGAGGATTGACTCGCCGCCCCCTTCTGATCCATATTTCCTCGGTGTGGACGACCCCGTAGAACGGATCTCTCAGGACCGCGTCGAGCTGGCTCTCCAGCTTTCCCGGCATCCAGCAGTCGTCGCTGTCGAGTAAGGCAATCCATTCGAATCGAGCGGACTCGATTCCAAGGTTGCGGGCCGCGGAGACTCCCGACCGTGGCTGCCTGAGAAGACGCACGCGGGAATCGGTCATTCCTAGTACAAGCCGATCCGTCCCGTCTGTCGAGCCGTCATCGACGACGATCAGTTCCCACTCTCGAAAGGTCTGCCTCGAGACGGATTCGATCGCCCGCTCGACCATCGCGCGGCGATCGTGGGTCGGTATGACGATGCTGATCATTTCGGGTTTCGAATGGCTGTTCCAGTATTCAGTTCTCGGTGGTCAGCGACCCAATTCTCTATGTCCTTTCTTGTCTTTGCCCGACCCGTGTCTTAATCCGCTCGGGGTCTGGCTCTGAAAATCGATTCCGAGCCACACTTTCCTGATCCGCTCCAGCCGATCACTCCCGCGGAGCGGTGGGTCCTATCGACCTGGGAACGTCAAAAGAACAATACACTCGAAACCTTCCGGGCCGCGTTGGATCTGAAACAACTGGACGGCGAGCGATTCGGCGTCCCACCCTGACAAGCGGAAAGTGCGCGTTTCAAGGAGGTGTGAAATGAGTGCACGAAAGGCTTTCAGGGGGATCGGGGTTATCGTTCTCTTGTTCTCAATTGCATCCGGCGGAGCAATGGCGCCCGCTCGCAGAGACTCCGTCGGGAATTCGGCGCAGGATCTTCAACGCTCGGCCGGGCGCTTCCTGAACGTCCTGAGCCGCGATCGCTACTCGCCGACTCGGCTGATCAACGCCGCGCGCAGCCTCGAGAGGTCTGCCGGTGAACTCTCTCGATCGGCGCGCTCCGGAAGACATCCTCAGTCGCTGCATCGCCTCTTCGACCGGGTCTCGGACGACTTTCAGAGAGTCCGACGCGACCTGCACCGCGGGCTCGACTTTCGCTCAGCGAATACCAGGAACCGTTGGTACTTCGAGCTCATGCAGTCCTGGACCCGGACGGTCGGCAACTACGGCGAACTCGAATCCCACTTCGGCCGGCAAGGCGGATACGGATACGGACCGGATCGATATCCGATCGACTACTCAGGCCCCAAGACCGTCAAGGTCCGTTGCAAGAGTGAAAACTACCAGCCGGCATCCTGCTACGTCGGAGGCCGGATTCAGAGCCTCACCCTCAAGAAACAGAAGTCCCGAGCGCCCTGCTCGAGAGGCGTGACCTACGGCTTCAGCGGCGGTTACGTCTGGGTGAAGGACGGCTGTGACGGAGAGTTCGAGGTGACTTACCGAGGTGACCGTTAAGATTCTCGCGCAAAGACGCTGAGACGTGTCGACCTTTGTTCGACGGCTCCGAGTCAGAGAGCGACTCGAAAGGAAGACCCTCTTTCATGCACTGCCTGACTTCGCGAACTTTGCGGCTTTGCGCGAGAACGCGCCGCCTACGAGGAATCGATGAGCTTCCTGATCTCGAGCCGCAACTGTTTCCATTCGGCGTAAACCTTCGGAAGGCGACCAATGAGAGCCAGCCGTTTGAGTTCCTCTGAATGGGGCCGGCTGGGCTGTCCCGACACTGTCATCCCGGACGGCACATCCTTGGTTACGGCCGTTTTAACCATCACGGTCACGTTGTCTCCGATCTTGATGTGGTCGATCACACCGGCCTGCCCTGCGAGGACGCAGTTCCGACCGATCTGGACGCTGCCGGAGATACCGACGCAACCCACGACGACGGTATTCTCGCCGATTCGACAGTTGTGCCCGACGTGGACGTGGTTGTCGAGCTTGACGCTCCTCTCGAGAAGAGTCGCACCGAAGGTGGCACGGTCAACACAACTGTTGGCCCCGATCTCGACGTCGTCGTGAATCTCGACCGTCCCTGTCTGCGGGATCTTGACCTGCTCGGTGCCGTCGAACACGTAGCCGAAACCGTCTGCCCCTATCGTGGTGCCGGCATGCAGCATCACGCGGCGCCCAAGAGTGACTCCCGGATAGAGAGTGACGCTGGGGTGCAGGGTCGATCCCGACCCGATTCGGCAACCGTCGCCGACGACCGCTCCCGAGTGGAGCGTGACCTCGGACTCGATGACGGTGCCATGACCGACCCGCACGAAAGGATGTATCGAAACGTCCGCCGCGATTCTGCAACCTTCGCCTATCGAAGCCTGATCCGAGATTCCCTCGGCCTGGAAGCTCCTGCCGTGAACCAGCTGTAGCGCCCGGGCAAAGGCCAGCTTGGGATTGTCGGTCACAAGGAGAGGAAGGTCGCACTCGGCTTCGGCTCGTCCGACAATCGCTGCCGAGGCCTCACTCGAGGAGAGCCGAGCGTAATACTTCCGGCCTCCGGCAAGGGTCAGGTCTCCTCGCCCCGCCTGATCAAACGGGCGGACATCGCGGATCTGAGTCTCGCCGTCGCCTATCAGCTCCAGATCGAGAGCTTCTGAAATCTCTTTCAAGGTGTACATCGAGTGCATTGAATACCAGGGCCCGGGACGGGTCAAGACTCCGATCTGCGAGCGTGGACATTCCCTCTGGCTCAACTCCGTCGTCGGGTCTGAACGGTTGCAGCCGTCTTTCTCCTGCCCCTTTTGGAACACAGACGTCGAGATGGCGTGAAACAAAAGAGCACATCGGTCGTCGTTGTCAAAAACCACCTCGCTCCCGGGGAAGTTCTCTTCGGGTCGATCAGGAGATACTCCATGCAGTTTCGCTTCCGGCCCGCTCTTAGAGTTTTCAGCTTCCTTGCCAGCACACTCGTCCTCGTCCTGCCGGTCCTGGCAGCCTCCAGCGACTGGCCTCAGTGGCGGGGACCTCAACGCGATGGCCATTCCCCCGATTCGGGACTTCTTTCGGAATGGCCGGAGGCCGGACCATCGCTGGTCTGGCAGGCGTCCGGTCTCGGTTCCGGATATTCGAGTCTCTCAGTCGGGGACGGACGCATCTACACCATGGGAGACATCGACGGGAAGCAATTCGTGCTCGCGCTCGACCAGAACGATGGAGACGAGATCTGGAGGGCTCCGATCGGCCCCCCGTGGGAAGACGAGTACCCCGGTCCTCGAGGGACTCCGACGGTCAGCGGCGATCGCCTTTTCGTCGTCAGCACTGAAGGGGATGTCGTTTGCCTCGAGTCGCGTGCCGGCCGCGAAATCTGGAGGCGAAGCCTGCCGAACGATTTCGGCGGTTCACTGATGATGGCGAGAGGACGCTTCAGCTGGAAGTTCGCCGAATCGCCTCTGGTCGATGGGGATCGTGTGATCGTGACCCCCGGAGCCAGGGATGCAGCCCTTGTCGCCTTGGATCGAGAATCCGGTCGCGAAATCTGGAGAGCTTCCGTGCCTGAACTGGGCGAAGCCGGCGCCGACGGGGCAGGATACTCCTCCGCGGTCGTTTCGGAGGCGGCGGGCGTCCGACAGTATGTGCAACTGCTCGGTCGAGGCGTTGTCGGAATCGAAGCTTCAACCGGCCGTTTCTTGTGGGGATACAACAAGGTTGCGAACGATGTCGCCAACATTCCCACGTCGATCGTCAGCGGAGATTACGTCTTCTCATCGAGTGGCTACGGAACGGGTGCCGCGCTTCTCAAACTGAGTCGGGACGGTGATGGAATCCAAGCCGAAGAAGTCTATTTCCTGACAGGGAAGCAGTTCCAGAATCACCATGGTGGACTGATCCTGCACGAAGGCCACATCTTCACGGGGACAGGGCACAATAAAGGCTTCCCTCTGGCGCTCGACATGATGAGCGGCCAGGTCTCCTGGGGCCCGGTGCGGAACAAGGGAAAGGGTTCGGCCGCAGCGAGCTTCGCCGACGGACACCTCTACTTCCGGTATCAGGACGGACTCGTGGTCCTGATCGAGGCCAATCCGAAAGAGTATCGGGAGAAGGGTTCGTTCATGATCCCGAATATCGATCAGTTCAGCTGGTCGCATCCCGTGATCGCAGGCGGAAAACTCTACCTGCGGGAGCAGGGGAATCTCTACTGTTACGACGTCTCTGCGAATTGAGGCGGGAGTTGGAAGTTCCGGGATTGTGCATTTCATACAAGTCCGGCCGCTGCGGCGACGCGGACCCGCTCTCTTGGCCGCGACGGACTCTGGTAAAACCAGGATCCGTTCGCTGTCGCTCACTCACACCTGGGGCTCCGGAAGAGTAAAGAGTTGCGGCACATACGGCCTGCACGTACTTGGCGTCGGGAGATCGCGCCAATAGTCAATCCACCGGGATTGCGTCGTCCAGCCCGCGTCTTGACGGTAACTCTCGACGGAACCTCGGCTGGCAAGAGTCAATCCCAC
>CAJHYB010000194.1_pt1 | contig 31611 bp, 25 predicted proteins | sample 9198631 | NCBI WGS metagenome assembly CAJHYB01 (sample SAMEA7708354, study PRJEB35096) | sediment metagenome | biome: marine neritic benthic zone biome [ENVO:01000025]; feature: sediment [ENVO:00002007]; material: shallow marine sediment [ENVO:03000034] sea grass bed [ENVO_01000059] ... | reverse complement strand
CCATCTGAGTCCGACGCTCGACTCCTGTGTGATTAGAGTGGGCGCGGACGGCCCGCACAACATCTTCAGGGTACCCCTGCTCTTCCAGGATCCGGCAACCGACGAACGGGTGGTCCTCGGGGCTCGGATACTGTTCATAGTCGAAATCGTGCAAGAGACCCACGATGCCCCACTTTTCTTCGTCCTGGCCTAAGCGTCGTGCATAGGCTCGCATCCCGGCTTCGACGGCCAGGGCGTGTTTGATCAGGCTCGTGTTCCCAGTGTATTCGTTCAGGAGCGCCCACGCCTCTTCTCTTGTCTGCATTTTTTCCTTTCGTGGATGTTTGGCCCGAAACTCGGAACTGCTTTTGAATCCGCCCTGCATTGCCGGGCACTCGGGATGGTTTGCTTGGCTTTCACGGCGGGCTCTCCTGGATTGCCGATCCCCTCACGGAGTGGTGTAGGATACCAACGCGCTTGAGCCGTTCAAAGTCTGTGGACCAGTATGCGCAGAGCCAAGATCGTTGCCACAATCGGACCGGTCAGCGACTCGCCGGAAATGATCGGGAGACTGATCAAGGCTGGGATGAACGTGGCCCGCTTGAATTTCTCTCATGGATCTCATGAGTTCTACGCAGAGGTCATCCGAAACATCCGTGAGACCTCAGCTGGAATGGGAATCCCGGTCGCCATTCTCCAGGATCTCCAAGGGCCGAAGATACGAACGGGACCGCTGAAAGGAGGCCGGACCGTCACCCTCGAACCCGGTCGCACCCTGACGATCACCTCGGTTCCCGTCGAAGGCTCGGCTCAGGAAGTATCGACAAGCTACGCGAATCTGCCGCGGGACGTCACGGTTGGTGAGAGACTGCTTATCTCGGACGGTCGACTCGAGCTCGAAGTAATCGCGATATCGGAGGAACGAATCGAGTGCCTGATCTTGACGGGTGGAGAATTGCGGGAACACCAGGGCATCAATGCTCCCGGAAGCGAGATTTCCGCTGCTTCCTTGACCGAGAAGGACGTTGCCGACATTCGCTTTGGAATCGACCATCGCGTGGACTACGCCGCATTGTCGTTCGTTCGTCAGGCCCAGGATGTACTCGACTTGAAGGAGATCATCGAGAAGGCTCGGGCGGACATCCCCGTGATTGCGAAACTCGAGACTCCCCGGGCGATTGAAGAACTCCACGCCATCCTGGATGTCTGCGACGGGGTCATGGTCGCCCGTGGCGATCTGGGGGTCGAGGTTCCTCCGGAACGAGTCCCGCCCCTGCAGAAAAGGATCATCCGTGCGGCAAACAGGCAGGGGAAGCCGGTCATCACAGCCACTCAGATGCTGGAATCGATGATCCATAATCCGCGCCCCACGCGGGCCGAGGCTTCGGATGTGGCCAATGCAGTCCTCGACGGAAGCGATGCGGTCATGCTGTCCGCCGAGACCGCGACGGGTGCCTATCCGGTCGAGTCGGTCTCGATCATGGACAAGATCATCCGTGAAGCTGAGACTGCCGGGATCTCGGGCATGGATGCCGACGCTCCGGAGGGTGGACTCTCGTTTCCGGATGCCATATGTGAGGCGGCCTTTTCGGTTTCACAGTCTTTGCCGATTCGTGCCATCTGTGCGTTCACTCAGAGCGGCTCCACGGCCCGAATGATCGCGAAATATCGGCCTGGTTCTGGGATTCTCGGGATCTCGCCGAGGACCGACATCATGCACAGGATGTGTCTCTACTGGGGGGTCGAACCCCTGGTGATGGACGAGATCAACAATGTGGACGAGCTGATCCAGAGACTGGAACGACTGTTGGTCGACCGGAATCTCGCCGCTCCAGGGGATAATCTGATCATTCTCACCGGCGCGCCGATCGTCGAGAAGGGAAACACCAGCCTGATGAAGCTCCACGAGGTGCGCGGGCATTTGAATCCCGGGATCTGAAGAATCTGCCCATGTCGCCTCAACAGTTGCCCCTTCCCGGCCAGTTGCCTCAGGAACTGGGGCGTTTGAAGAAACTCTCGTCGATGTCGGGATTTATATCGACCGATTTTATGGTCATCGAGACCAGGGTCTGGCCCTGCATCTTGACATCGATGGAGTGGGGCACGAGGACCCCCCCGACCTTCTTGTAATCCCCGAAGTACTGCTCGGTCTCAACGTCAGTGCCCATCTGCGGATTGAAGTCCGTGGACCGGACCTTCCGCTCGAGGTACTCCTTGGTATCGAGGTACATATGAATGATCCGGCCACTCTTGAGGGTGGCTTTGAGGTGGTACATTTCGGCGCCATTGGTCGTTTCGGTCCCGACGAGTTCGACTGTATGTCCTTTCTTTTTGTAGTCGACAAGCGGGCCGTCTAGGTCGGCGCCGTCCTTGAAACTGACCGCCTGCTTTTCCGGCATGTCTTGAGGCATGCCATTTCCTCCAAGCAGGGCTGGCATCACCTGCCAGGCATCCTCGCCGTCGAATCCCTGAGTAGACGGCGAGCCCAACATATTGACGTTGACCCGGATTAGATGGGGGCGAGCCAGTGTCACTTCGAGCGTTCCCTCGGCCATACCTGCGAAGGCCATCGTTCCGGAGGCACGTGTCGCGTTCACAGCACGGATCGCGTCGAGGCCACCTTTTGCTTCAATGTTCTTGGTGATGATCTCGTCGACACTTTGAGCAGTGACGCATGGGATGAGCAGACTCACGAAGGCAAGAGGCAAGATCGACTTTCGCAGCATATGAATCCCCTTGTGAGAAGAAGAGAGAATACCTCGCCGTTCTTCTGGGCGAACAATTTCCAAATCATTCGTTGGCCATACGGGTAAATCCGGCTAGGTTATTCTAACCGATTCGAGGAGGGGCAAGTCGCCACCGGCTTTCCCAGTGCCCTTCGCGTTCAGAATGGCGAGTCGGGGAAGCGCACGCGGTCACGTTTGCGCTGGTCGACGATGCCCTGCAGCCGCAAAAGCATGACCCCGACACCTGCAGCACCTTGCATGAATCCAGTCTGTGCAGCGAGCAATTCGGGCTTCACTCTGTGCTCCGCCTGGACCCATCTGGTCCCGGTTTCAGTCACGGTCGACTTGGAAATGACCGAGTCAGCCACGAGTACCGCAAACTGGAGGTCGGTCTGTTTCCCGTCGACTTCGTACAGATTGAGGAAGAAGTCAGCAACGCCGGCTCCTCCACAGCACTGGCCGACGTTGTTCCAGTATCCATCGGGACTCCGCTCGGGAATCCCGCTCTCCCGCACTCCGCTGGACAGCTTCCTGACCCAGCCCATCCATTCCGGGTCGTCGGTTGCCTGGAAAAGACGGTAGAAGAGACGCGCCGTGCCTGCAGGGCCATGGCACCAACTGAGGTAGTAGAGTCCTTGTCCCCCAGGCTCGTGATGAAAGATGAGACATCCCTCGCCAATCTGGTCCGCGATGGCTTGGAGGTAGCGGGCTCCCGCGACAGCTGCATCGAGGAAGCGCTTCTGCTGAGTTTCCAAATAGAGCGAGGCCAGAAAATAGGCGACGCCGGCGGTCCCGTGCGAGAAATTCGGCATCAATCGTGGGAACTCGGCGTTCATTGCCCACTTCTTCCCGCCCTCGGCTGACACCGCCGTTTCGATAAGATGGTCTCCGGCGCTGGAAGCCAGTTCGAGGGCCTCAGGCGACTTCGTCTCTCGGGCGGCGTAAATCAGAAACAGTCCCGTCCCTGCGCTCCCGCCGATAATGTCGGAGACGCCGTTCCAGTCTTTTCCAGATTCCTGTGGTCTTGCTGATCTCTGGAGAAGATCGACAACTCGACCGACTCCCTCGGCATACTTTTCTTCCCCGGTCACTCTGTGCGTTTCCTGCAGCACAAATCCGATTCCGGCCACACCTGTGTACAGCCCGGCATCCACCGAGGAAGGATCGGACGGGAGTGTCGCAAGAAGGTGGTCTGCTGTCCGTCGAGCCAGATCGAGTACTGCGTCGTCCAACGTCGCGTTGTAGTAGTCCAGGAGAAAGACCAGCACGCCTGAGGTTCCCGAATACAGACCGCTCGAGATCACTTTCGGTTTGTCGGGCTCAACTGCCCAAACGACTCCACGGTCGGTTCGGATGGCCGTGTTCGTGAGCCAGTCGACGACGCTTTCAGCTGCTTTCAGATACTTTTTGTTCTCGGCGACCAGTGTTGGCGCGGGGGCCAAGAGCAGCGCAGTCAGACAAGCGGTTCGGGTCAGAGAGGAGGCTTTCATCCAGGCCAGAATACCATTGGGACCAAACAAGAACCTCGTTTTCACAAGCGGGCCCGACGGCGGTCGAATGCTTCTGATTCTGTGCGTGATGTCACGCACACAGACGCGTGCCAAAGGGGGTGCTAGAATGGCGTTGATTGCGCATGCGCGGACAAAACTTGCGGGGAAGCGCACGTTGGGAGGTTCGCCTTGAGCAGGGCAACATCGAATCATAGTTTTTGGCCGAACGTCATTTGTATCGGTCTGGTAATCCACCTCATTGGAGTCGGGCTTTCAGCTGAGCAGTGCGAAGGATGCTCGCCCCGAGCGCAGTTCGGAGATGACGTCCTGTACTTTTCTCAGGTCGTCTGGGGAAACGGTTCGCTTTCGAGGATCTCCATTCACAACCCGGGGTTGGCGGCCGCGGATGCGTTCATCACGATATACGCGGATGGGGACATCATCCGGGACACCCTGGTGATCGGCGGAAAGAATACCGAGGTCCTCATTCTCGAAGATGACGACGGCCCCTTGCGTGTCGGTTGGATCAGAATTGGAGACTCTGGAGTTCCGTTCATGGCGACGGAGTATCTCGACATTGCCGTTGGGGAGGAGTCCCTGCCGCTTGTCGGAGTCCTGCCAAGCCGTCCGACCACTTCCGCTCGATTCTTTGGATTCGTCCAGCAGAGCTTGAAGTCCGGCATTGCCGTTGCGAATCCCTCCAAGACCGATCCGGTCCGTCTGGCGGTCAGGCTCCTCAACCAGAGCGGTCGTGTGATTCGTTCGACCGTCGTGGCGGTTGAGCCCCTTTCTCACACGGCCCTTTTTCTCGATCAGAAGCCTCTGTTTTCCGACTTGGAGAATTTTGAAGGGCTTGTAGAAGTCACGGCAGAAGGGTTGTTTCTTCTCACCACTTTGACCCAGGATGGTGAAAACAACCTCGGCACCGTGGCTGTGTTTACCGCTGACCCGGATTAGTCTCCACGCGAATGGGCAATTCAGCCTTGCGGACCCAGCCAGATGGAATCGATGCGATCTGGAGAGGTGGGATGAGGAGCCGGTTGAGGCGGCTCCCCATCTGTCGTTGGAGGATCTTTGTGGGGTGTTTTCGCCAGTACAGTGGTGATCTTACCCGCGCGATTCCTCTCAGCCTGTGATTCTGATCACAATTTACCTCGGAGCCTCACCTTGAGCCTGCCTTTCTCACCTGAAGCGGCAAAGTCTGTCGTGAAAGGCGTTTCCGGAGCCCTCAGTAAAAGAGAGACAGGAGTTTTCAGGGGAGGGATTCGAATCAGACGGCTGCGCGTAAAAACGCTCAAAAGACTTTGCGACCCTGTGTCTCTGAGAGAAAAATCTTCTCCGCGCTTATTCTGGGGCGTGTATGTTGCCGGAGAGTTCCTGGGTCGGGCATATCTTCGGACTGTGAATGAGCCTTTCCGGTCGTTAGAATCCCAGACTGATCGGGGCGCTCAAGGGTGAAAAGGCGAGGTCGATGCTTGGAATCTGGTTCGAGGATCAAAGGTTGTCGGTCCGAACCGATATCGATCCCCCGGTGAACCCGCCAGGCGAATCACTGCTCAGAATACGGCTGGCCGGTATTTGCGGCACCGACCTTCACCTCTTGAACGGCTACTATGGGTTTCGCGGGATTCCCGGGCATGAGTTTGTGGCTGATGTGATGGACTCGGATCAGCCGGCTTTGATAGGGGCGAGGGTCGTCGGCGAGATCAACGCGGCGTGTGGAGGTTGCTCGACCTGTCTCTCCGGCGACAGAGCCCACTGTCCTGACCGGACGGTTCTCGGAATCATCGGTCGAAACGGCGCCTTTGCTGAGTATCTTTCGTTGCCGACGGTCAACCTCCATCGAGTTCCCGAAGGACTGTCCGACGAACGAGCGGTCTTCTGCGAACCTTTGGCCGCGGCACTGAGGGTGTCCGAACAGATTCACATCGGCCCGACCGATCGAATCCTCGTGGTCGGTGCCGGGCGTCTTGGGCAACTCATCGTCCGGGCGCTACTACTGAATGGAGGCCGTGTGAGCGCGGTCTGTCGCAGCGACCGCCCGAGAGAATTGCTCCAATCGTACGAAATTCCTTCGCTTGATCCCGACGAAGTTCTCAGAGCGAAATGGGACGTGGTGGTTGAGGCGACTGGCTCTCCGGATGGTATCCGTATCGCTCAGGATGCCGTCAAGCCTCGTGGAACGATTGTACTCAAGAGCACCTTCGCGGATGATGTACCGGTGGATCTGTCCCGAATTGCCGTCGATGAAGTCCGGTTGGTCGGATCAAGATGTGGCCCGTTTCAACCGGCGCTCGAAATGCTCCGAAGAAAACTGGTGGAAGTGTCCGACCTCATCGAGGCAACATATCCGCTCGAGGACGGTGCTGAGGCTGTGGCGAGAGCATCCGAAGCCGGGACATTGAAGGTCATGCTGAGGCCCTGAATCGTCCGCCTCGGTTCGTGCGCGAGACAGTTAGCGGAAGACGGAAAAAAGACGATTTCCCTACGGGTTCGAGAGGTTCGTTGCGACGAAGAAAGATTAAGGCGCTCATTTTCGATTTCGACGGCACCCTTGTCGATGCATCTCGTGCCATCTGTGTCGCTTTCAACAACACGTTGACCTCGTCGGGATTCCGGGCGTTCCCGGAGAGTGAAGTCCGCCGCATGATCGGTCGTCCTCTGACCCGAATGTTTTCAGAGGCGACGCGGCTCTCCGAGTCCTCCGCCAGAATGCCCTCGTTCATCGACGAGTATCGACGGCATTTCCGTCCGATCAGCCAGGCGTACTCAAAGGCACTCCCTGGGGTCCCGGAAATGGCTCGGCTGCTCATGAAGAGGAATACTCTCGGCATTGCGACATCGAGGATCTCGGACGGGGCGATCCACATTCTGGAAGGGTTAGGGTTGTTGGAATGCTTCACAGCGATCGTCGGTCTCGAGCACGTTTCGAATCCCAAGCCACACCCCGAAGCGGTCCTGAAAGCACTCGACGAGATCCGGGCGCATCCGGACGAAGCCGCGATGGTCGGCGACACTGTGGATGATATCGTCGCCGGGCGTGAAGCCGGGCTGATGACCGTCGGAGTGACGACCGGAGCGTCGACACGTCAGGCACTCGAGGAAGCCGGCGCAGATTCGGTTCTGGACCATATGTCTGAGTTGGTCGAGATCGTGAACGGCACACCGGATTTGAAACAGGCGCCTCCCAACGCAGGCGAGGGTCGAAATGTCGATCAGTGAACGTCCTTTCGTGGACTACGAGAGTTGGGAGGAGATCCTGTCTGCACTCAGCGACGAGGAGCGCCGGCTCGAGGCCGGTGGGGGTGAGGCGGCGGTCGACCGTCAGCATGAGAAAGGCCGATTGGCCGCACGAGAGCGGATAGGGCACCTTGTCGACCCCGGTACTGAGTTTTTCGAGCTGAGCCTTTTTGCAGGTCACGGAATGTACGGCGACTGGGGAGAGCCTCCTGCGGCCGGTCTCATAACTGGAGTCGGCCGTGTTTCCGGGCGCCTGCAGATGATCGTCGCCAACGATGCCACGGTGAAGGCCGGCTCCTTCTTCCCGATCACGGTCAAAAAGCTGCTCCGAGCGCAGACGATCGCGCAGGAGAATCGGTTGCCTTTGATCTACCTGGTCGACTCAGCGGGCGTTTTTCTACCTCTCCAGGACGAAATCTTCCCCGATCAGGACGACTTCGGTCGCATCTTCCGGAACAATGCCCGCCTTTCAGCTGCCGGTATCCCTCAGACGGCGGCTATCATGGGCCCTTGTGTGGCTGGAGGAGCCTATCTCCCCGTAATGTCTGACAAGATCCTGATGACCGAAGGCAGCGGCCTGTTCATCGCCGGCCCCTCGCTGGTCAAGGCCGCAATCGGACAGGATCTCAATTCCGAAGAACTGGGCGGTGCTGAGCTCCACTCTTCTCTGAGCGGCACCATCGACTTTCGAGAGAAGGATGACGAGAGTTGTCTGAAGCGGATCCGCCACCTGGTTTCGAGCTCAGCGCCTCCGAAGATGCCACGCTTTCAGCGGTCTGCACCGGCTGATCCTGCTGCCGATCCGGAAAGGATCACAGACAGGTTTCCGCTCGATCCCTCGGCGGAGTATGACGTTCGGGACCTGTTCAGCTGCATTGTCGACGCGGGAGACTTCACCGAGTACAAAGAAGAGTACGGTCGGACGGTGGTCTGCGGCTACGCCAGAATCGGAGGGTGGTCGGTCGGGATCGTGGCCAACCAGCGGCAGAATGTCCGGGAGGCGGGAAGGCCATTCGAGGTTGGCGGAGTTCTCTATCGGGAAAGCGCGGACAAGGCCGCCCGTTTCATCATGGATTGCAACCAGAATCTGATCCCGCTCGTGTTCTTCCAGGACGTGAACGGCTTCATGGTGGGGCGCCAAGCCGAGATTTCAGGAATCATCAAGTCGGGAGCCAAGCTGGTCAACGCAGTCGCCAACAGCGTGGTTCCTAAGATCACGGTGATCATCGGAGGCAGTTTTGGCGCCGGGAATTACGCACTCTGCGGCAAGGCCTACGATCCACGCTTTATCTTCGGCTGGCCGACTTGCCGCTACGCTGTCATGGGCGGCGATCAGGCCGCTAAGACGCTGGCGGACCTCAAGGTCCGGCAGCTGGCGAAGCAAGGACGGACCTTGAGTGACCGCGAACGAGAGGACCTCGAGAAATCCATTTCAGAGACCTACTCGGGACAGATGGATGCTCGCTACGCGGCCGCGCGACTGTGGCTCGACAAGATCATCTATCCGGCAGAGACCCGCGATGCCGTCGCCCTCGCTCTCGAAGTCGCCTCGCTGGATCCTGAAATCGAAGAGTTCAGGACAGGAGTCCTTCAGGTTTGATCAGGGGCTTTGGACGAAGTGACCGCCGAAAACAGAAGCGTGAGGTGCTGCACGACTAGCGTACTGTCTGAGTAGTGAAGGGGGGCCGCGTCAGAGGTGCACTGAAGAATGTCAGCGGAGGCTGATAGTCTCCCGACATCCTTCCGGGAGCTCCTGCCAAAATTCCTGGAAGATTTGAGAAGGGCGTTTCAAAAAAGAAGCCATCCAGCCTCTTTCAGCCTCTCTGCAAATGCCTGGACACGCCCTTCTCTTTCCTCCCTCTTTGTCTATCGCTTCATCACACCCTTGCTCGGCGAGCACCGCTGGTCACAGTTTCTTGACGCTACTTCCGGCGACCAGGAAGACGACCGCAGTCGTTCCGAGCAGAGCAGCGTTGACCATCAGAGCATCCTGGGGAGAGAACTGGACGGCGAGGCTTCCGGTCAGGAGGTTTCCGAGAGGCATTCCTCCCCGAAAGCACAGCATGAAGATGCTGGTCACGCGTCCTCGCATTTCGTCGCTCGTGGCGAGTTGAACCAGCGAGTTGATCGAGGCCACCAGCATCATCATGCTGATTCCGCCCAGGAAAAGAAGTCCGTAGCTCAGAGGAAGCCAGGTCGAGAGCGCGAAGACCGCGAGGAAGATTGAAAAAGCGAGTTGTACGGTCAATGCTTCGAGGCCGCGACGTCTTGCGTGAGAAAGCCCTGCGTAGAGCAGCCCTCCGCAAACAGCTCCTGCGCCGGAGAAAGACATCATCGTCGAATAACCGCCCGAATCGAGGCCAAAAGTGTCCCTGGCGATCACTGGAAGCATCGTCAGGAGCGGGGTTGCACAGAAGGCGCTGATGAAGCCGAGGATGCTGAGCTGCCAGAGGGCCCCGTGGCTGACAAGGAATGAAAATCCGTGGCCGATGTCCTTGACGACCGATCGGCCGGATTTTTGGGGCTGAAAGTTGGATTTGATGATGTACAGGCTCGTTATCACGGCAACGAAGGTCACGCCGTTGAGAGCGAAGCAGAAGACGGGTCCGACGTTTTTCAGGAGGAGGCCCGCAAGGAGCGGCCCGATGACACGGGCCAGGTTGAACTGAATCGAGTTCATCGCGATCGCGTTCGGCATATCCTCGCGTCGAACCAGGCTCGGAAGCAGCGAATGATATGCGGGTGCTCCGAAGGCCTGGCCGCTGCCTACGACAAAAACCAACACGAGAAAGTGCCAGACGACGATCACGTCGAAATAGACCAATCCGGTGAGAACAAAAGCACTGGACATCTGTATGTATTGAGAAGTGAGGAGCTGTTTCCGACGATCGACTCTGTCGGCAATGGCGCCTCCGACCAGAGTGAACAGAATGAAGGGCAGCTCGGCAAGGAAGGCCATAAGGCCCAGGACAAAGGCCGAATCTGAAAGCTCAAGGACAAGCCAGCCCTGAGCCACGACTTGCGTCCACGTTCCCACGGTGGATGTAAAGGCACCCGCCCAGATCAGTCGGAAGTCTCGATACTGGAAGGCGCGGAATGTCCGGGAAAGGAAATTCACTCGAAATTGCGATTGAGGGGGAGTCGACGAGCCTCCCGGTTGTGACATCGGCTGATTATAGGCAACAATGAAGTTTCCTTGATGGGGCCGTCTTGCCGGAATCATGTACCGAGAATGGATGCATCGGCGGGAACGCCAATTGACCCAGCGCGATACGAATCGGCGGGCGTTCCCTTTTGAATGGGGCCTCGATTGGCTGGGGCTCGATTCGGCTGAGGATGATTCTCCTCTTTCCTCTCTCCGGGCCTATGCCCGGGACTTTTTGTCTCGGAGCCCAGATCTCTTCCGGGCTCCGAGCGCCCAAAACCTGATCTGGAACGGATCCAGACTGACCTTTCAGTCTCCCCTTCCCGGACTTGTGCCGGCCAACTCCCGGGGCGAAGCAAGGATTTTCGAGTCCGAAGCCTCCAAAGCCGCCGTGGTTGTCCTGCCTCAGTGGAACGCCGATGAAGGCGGGCATGTCCTCCTTTGCAAACTGATTCAGAAACTTGGAATGACGGCAGTGCGGTACTGCCTTCCCTATCACGAGAACCGCCGCCCCCCGGAGATGCTCCGAGCGGATCTCATGGTCAGCCCGAACATCGGACGGACGTTTCACGCCATCCATCAGGCCGTTCTCGAACTGCGGCAGATCGTGCAGTGCCTTCGGGAGCAGGGCTACGAGAGAATCGGCGTGATGGGGACGAGCGTCGGGTCCTGCGTGGCGTACCTGGCCTTCGTTCACGATCCCGGAATCAACGTCGGCGTCTTTAACCACGTCTCGGCACACTTCGCGGATGTTGTCTGGAGAGGCCTTGCGACACGGTACGTTCGCTGGGGGCTTGATGGCCGTGTCTCTCTGGAGGATCTCCGGGACTGCTGGGCGCCGATCAGTCCGGTTCACTATGTTTCCAAGTTGGCTGGAGACCAGCGGCCTCATCTGATGATTACGGCAAAATACGATCTGACCTTTCTACCCGAACTGACGGAACTGGTCGTGGATGAGTATCGACGCCACCAGGTCCCCCTCGATCGGATCGATATGCCCTGTGGACACTACACGATGGGGCATTTCCCTTACAGCTGGATCGACGGGTGGCATGTCTGCACCTATCTTCGACGACACCTCGCACTGCACTAGTACCCAGGAGCGACGCGCTACCCGGATAGCACCCGAGCGGGTCAGGGACGGACTCGGGGAGCCGGATGGTATGATCCGCCTTGTGCCGGATCCAGCGCCGACCCAGCCGTTCGGATCGTCCGGCGGGGGTGTCTCATGATCGATGGAGTGATCGTCAAGAAACTCGTGACACACACAGATGAGAGAGGGTTCTTTCGGGAGATCGTTCGTGTCACAGATGATTTCTTTTCAGAAGGATTCGGCCAGTGGAGCCACTCGCTCATGAATCAGGGGACCGCCAAGGCCTGGCACATTCACAGACACCAGGTCGACTGGTGGTACGTAGGATCAGGAGTCCTCAAAGTCGGTCTCTACGACGCCCGCAAGGAGTCGGAAACCGCAGGGATCACAATGGAATTTCTGATGGGAGATCACCAGGATTCTAAGGTCGTTCGAATTCCCTCGGGGATTGCCCACGGGTGCAGGTGTCTCAGCGGTCCTGCCCATCTCTTCTATCTCACTTCGAGTGTTTACGACCCAGAAGATGAGGGTCGAATCCCTCACGACGATCCAGAGATTGGATACGATTGGACGCGCTGGCCCGAGATTACCTGAATGTGGGTCGGAGGCCGGAGAGCCAGCCCGGCGTGCGATCGATGTCCGTTCCTGGAGGTGACTCTGTCGCCAACATGCGGTCCACGCCATCTTGCAGAAGCCCTGCACCCGTGGTGGGGCCTGGCTTCGTTCGATTCTCAAACAGGCGGGTTGATCGAAAACGCCACTGCAATGCCCGAATCATGGATTTGTTGTAGAGTCTCTGGTCGACGGATGCCGAAGGTGTTTCTCGGAAGGGACGGACAGAGAGAATCTTCGCGGAACATCGAGGCTTCTTTGGGTGGTATTTCGCTGCAATCCCTATTAAGATAGGTGGTTGACAGAAAGGCATGAGAGCCCCTGCCCTATACGAAATCGGCGGTGGGCATTCCTTAGATTTATCAAGTTCAACATCGAATGGTTCCTGGTACTAGGAGGATCACAATGCTTCGGCCAAGACTGCTGTTCCCCATCATCCTGACCGTTGCCCTCGTCGCACCGTCTGCGTTTGCCCAACATAAGAGCAAGATTAAACGCTTGACTCCGACAGTTGACGGCACCACAGGCCTGATACAGACACCCGTGGCGGATACTTTGAGAGCCGGTGAGTTTTCTTTTTCTCTCGACGCCCTTTACTATCATCGAGACCCCGGCGATCTCTCCTACACTGATTTCCCGCTGTCCTTCGCACTCGGTGTCACGGATCGAATCGAGTTTTTCACTTCCTGGGAAATCCACAGGCGCGTTCATGCGACTCAGATCGCCTTGAACAAGATTCCGCCGGGAGGTGCTCCCCGGCCCGCCGCGACTCCGGCTGGCACCACGGCCTTCTTCAATGATTCTCCGTTTATCGATGTCGGATTCGGGAGCGGCACATCACGCCTGACCGTAGGAGCCAAGTTCAACCTCACCTCCGAGAGACGCGGTTCACCCGTCGGATTCGCGGTCGTGGCGAAGGGCCGGTTCCATATGGATGCCAGTGATGGACGGTTGACCCGTGGCGTTTCGAGTGGTGCGAATGACGCAGGTTTCGATGCCGTGATGTCGAAAGATTTCGGGCCGGGCGCGACCGTTTCGGTCAGTTCCGGAGTCATGGTCGCGGGCGATCCAGAAAACATCGAGCGCCAGAACGAATGGAACACAGGGGTCGGTGTCAGCGTTCCGTTGGGCACCCCCCTGGTGCAGTTCATCGGCGAAGTCAGAACAACCGCTTTCTTTGGCAACCGAACGGGCAAAGCGAATCCGAAGGCGCCGTTGGACGCATATCTCGGATTCCGAGCTTTTCCGGCCAAGTGGATCGCGATCTCGGGTGGATACCTCGGGAATATCGGTGAAACACTGGATGAGAGCAAATGGCTCATCGATTCGACGGGCCGGAACGGATTCTTCGCCCAGGTGGCACTCCAGCGGAAGATCAACCGTCCTCCAACGATCACATGCAATCCGACGTCGACGAGCGTCACCGAAGGCCAGTCCGTGACCATCAGCGCAGACGCGTACGACGAGGATGACGACGATCTGACTCTGACCTGGACAGCCGGCTCCGGCCGTGTGACCCAGCAGGGCAACTCGGCGGTCTTCGATTCGACCGGTCTCGCCGACGGGCGTTACTCGCTCAAGGCCGAGGTCAGCGATGGCGAACTCGTCGCATCCTGTATGTCGGATATCACCGTCTCGAAGAAGAGATCGGCTCCTACGATCTCCTGCCAGCCCGGCAGCGTGAACGTGACGATCGGACAATCCAGAACCCTGACGGCGAACGCGTCCGATGCGAATGGCGATACCCTGAGGTATTCCTGGACCGTCAACGGGCAGAGCGTGACGAACAACAGCGCATCCTTCGAGTTTGGAACGGTCGGACGTGACCCAGGAAACTACACTGTTCGAGTCACCGTGACAGACACCGACAACATGAGCGCCAATTGCGAATTCATCGTCAACGTCACGCGACGACCGAACAATTGCCCGACAGTCAGCCTGAGCCTCGATAAGACCTCGATCTTTGCGGGTGACACGGTGGTCGCCTCCGCGACATCGAGGGATCCGGATGGCGATGCGTTGACGTTGTCCTGGGAGGTCGACGGACAGAGTCGTCCAGGTAGTGGAAGTACCCTGAGGATCAACTCATCCGGCATGGCCGGAGGCAGCCACTCCGTTCAGGTCACCGCTACTGATGATCGCGGCTGTCCGGCAAACGATACGAAGGCCTTCAATGTGACCGAGAAATCGATTATCCAGATGCCGCTGAACAACATCGGTAAGGCGAAACTGGATGAGATCGCCCTCAAGATGCAGCAGCAGCCCAGGTTGAAAGCCGTTATCACCGGCTACACTGACGATCGGGGCAGCGACCAGGCGAACGAGCGGGTCGGTATGAGACGCGCCAACGTCGCCAAGGACTACCTGGTGAGCCAGCACAACATCTCGGAGGATCGAATCGAGGTCAAGAGTGGCGGGAAGGCGAATCCGGTTGCCGACAACTCGACCGAAGCAGGGCGGAAGGCCAACCGGCGAGTCGAGGTTGAACTCTCGATTCCCTGATGCCGTCTTCAGATCGACAAGCTGGGGTCCGACCCCGGGGCGTTATGAGGCGCTCCGGGGTCCTCTATCTCAAACTCGCAAACGGCGCGGTTCCTGTTCGGCCTCTTCACCGCTGACCGGTTGAAGACGTGAATTGCAGCTTCGCCTTTTTCCTGCGGCTTCGCCTCGGAATGACTTCGTCTACACGTGCCGTTCTCTTCGCCACAATCCTGCTGGCACTTTCCGGTGTTTCACTCGGGCAGACTGCCGAGGGACGATCCCCCGGAGCGTCGGCGACGAACTATCACGTCCTTCCCCGCTCGGAAGACCAAGCGCTCAAAGTCCGGATGGTCGGACCCAGTGGCGGGGACGTCCGATCGCTTGTCGTTCATCCTCAGCGACCGGATCGGTTCTTCCTGGGCACCGCCGATGGACAGATATTCGTATCTGATGATGCCGGCGAAAGATGGTCTCCCCTGGTCCCCGGCCTGGGGCGCCGAAACCTCGTGGTCGACAACCTCCATTTTGACCCTCGCGACCCTGACACCCTTTACGCGGGTGGCTGGGAGACCAGGAACAGCCTGGGATGGCTTTACAAGACAACAGATGCCGGCCGCACCTGGGATGAGATTCCGCTCGGCGAGAACAACAGTAGCGTGCGCGCGGTTGCCCTCTCACCTGCCGATCCCGATGTCATTGCTCTCGGTATCTCCGAGGGTGTCATCATCACTCGGGACCAGGGACTGAACTGGACACGAATCACACGAGGGTATCGGAGCCTGTACAACGTCGAATCGCTTGCATTCGATCCCATCGACTCGGAAACGCTCTACGTCGGGACCTGGAGACTCGGTTGGAAAACGACCAATCTGGGGAAGAACTGGACTCCGATACATAAAGGGATGGCGTTCGACAGCGATGTCTTCAGTCTTCTGGTGTCGCCGACGAATCCATCTACGCTCTTTTCCAGCGCCTGCACGGGAATATACAAGTCAGTCGACGGCGGAGCTCAATGGACCAAGCTTCGAAACGGGCTACCCAAGGAGGCAAAGAGGACACGTTTTCTCCACTTCGACCCTTCCGACACCGACACCGTCTACGCCGGTACGACTGTGGGACTCTACAAGACGTCAGATAGCGGTATGCGCTGGGAGAGGCTCCTGAAGGACGTCGTCGTGAACGCAATTGCTGTTCACCCCAGTGACCCCGGTACCGTTCTGATCGGGACGGACGACGCTGGAGTTCTCCGGAGCCGAAGGGCCGGCCTTGATTTCACAGCCTCCAACAACGGATTCACCGCTCGCCAGGTCAACAGACTGGCCTCGTCGGCCGATGCACAGACCTACTACGCGGCAGTGAATGCGGACGGCCGCTTCGGCGGTTTCTACTTCTCCAGGGACCAGGGTGAGAATTGGGAAATCTTCAATCGCGGACTCCCGGAGAATCCACCGGGCATCGAATCGATTCTGACGTCGCTGACGCCCGGCTCTGTCTTCCTGAAGACCTCGAAAGGGATCTTCAGAGGCCGTCCCGGAGAAGTGGATTGGGCCAGACTCGAACTGCGTGAGGGCGTAGAGGTGGACGACGTCGTGGTCGATGAGACCGAGCGCTACCTCTTCTTCACGAACAAAGACGGACTCTTTCGCTTCGATCTGCAGCGCCGAAGTCTCAAACAGCTTGGTATCGACATCTACAACGGACCGTTCTTTTCGTTGCTTCACGCCCCTGCGAAACAGGCGACCTTTGTCGGCACCGAAATGGGAGTCTTCCGCTCGGATGACTCTGGACGGAACTGGGCCATCAGGGTCAAGGGGTTGCCTTACACATCCGTCAACATGTTGGCGAGTGGGATCGAAGGGCCGCTCTTCGGCCTGACTCCAAACGGCCTTTATATCAGTTCCGACTGGGGAGAGAACTGGACTCACGCGTCGGAGTTCGGCTCGATCAGCCTGGCCGAGATCAAGGCGAATCCGATGAAGCCATCCGAGGTTTTCGGCGTCGATGATGACCTCGGCCGTGTCCATTCCAGCCGTGATGGCGGAAAGAGCTGGTCGGTCCTCGACCTTGGACCAAAGCGATCTCAGGTTCTCACGGTTCACGTCACCGCCTTCGGGTCCCTCTTGGCGGGGACAGTTTCGGATGGGCTCTATCTCGTCACCTCAACCGACAACGCTGCCGGCGGGCGCTGAGCCGATCGAGTGCCTTCGTTGAGATCCGGTCGGGGACCCGGCCGAGGATGACAACTATGCCGGGCCTCTCATATTCCAGTCTGGTCGTCCTCATCCTCCTGGCACTGACATTCATCGTGGTTGTCTACATGAGACGGGGGCGCTGGCGGGCCGTGCCGGGAGGCCTGCAGTCGCTTCAGAGGTCGAACCAGAGGACCCAGCGAGAGATCTACCACGACGTCGTCGTTCCGCTGATGTTGTACGAAGAGAAGTACCCGGCTTTCGGCGAGATCCTGGTTCTCGTTCTCGATCGATTCCCGCTCGAGGAGTTCTTGAAGGACGATGAGTTCGAGACAGCGATCCAGTTTCTCGCCGCTGGAGTTTATGGACAGCCGGCCGAAAGTGAACTCGAGTCTAAAATGTGTGCCGTGGTCAGAGCTTTCGTTTCGGATCCTGACGTTGAGTACCAGTGCCGCGAAGCACTCCATCCCCTCGTCGACCGCTTCCTGGCTGAGCTCAGGAAGAACGGTTCCCAGCGGTCCGCGTGAACCCAAGGGCCTGAACGCTGCCGGCTTCCTTCGACGGTTCGTGCGACTCGCCTGACCGGAGTGCGACCCGCCGGGAGGGCACAAAGCCTATGGAACACCGGGCCTCGGATAGGTGGATGTCACCGGAGAAGGCCCAGGCCGGCGGGGGTCAGCTTCACTTGTTCAAGAGGAACGACACGCGTCTGCGAAACCCGGTCGTGCAGGCAACGGCCCCAGGGGTCGAAGAGTCCCCAGAGCAGGCCCACAAAGGTTGCCGTCACCGGAAGGAAAGCAAGGACGCGGACGATGACCGCTGAGGCGGGCAGCGACGTGGAGACGTGCACCAGTCGCAGGCGAGTCAATCGCATGCCGATTGTCTGCCCAGAGGTCAGCAACAGGAAGATCGAGCTGAAGACGAAAAAGAAAAGCCCCAACCCGACAACGAGGATCCCGGAATCCCTCGAAACGATAGAGAAGTTCAGCATGCGCGATGCGATCGCGGCCCCTGCGATGGCCAGGGCCACCGCCAGGAGGAGATCGACGAGTCCGGCGAGCACTCTGGAAACAAAGATCTCTCGGGAAGGGTACGAACTCTCAACACCCCTGTCCGCCGACTGAGCCTCTCCAGGCACCTCATCGCCCTCCGAGGAAGGGTCATCGGACTCGGAGTGAGGCCGCATATCGAAGACCGACTTTTCGAGCGGCGGAACTCCGGGGCTCGCCTTCTCGGAGAAAGTGATGATCTGCTGCCGGGGTTTCGCCGGCTCGTCGTCCTCTTCGGGATAGACCGCCCGCTCGTAGGTACTGCCTTCAACGATGTCGATCGTCGTCGTGACCTCTGAGTCCTCGCCGTCAGTCAGCTCGGCGACTTCCAGGTCCACCTCCTCAAACTCCAGAGTTTCTTCGAGCTCCGCGGATTCCTCTCCCTCCGCTACCAGGGTGTGCTGGTCCTGCGTCGTTTGAGGAGATGTGACAGGGGGTTCAGGATCAGCGTGGAGGTCGGGACGGGGATCGAGGTCGGCCTCCGGCTCATCCGCGAGAGTCCCCTCCTTTCGCTTGGCGTGGGCCTCGATCTTCTGTTTGAGTTCGTCGCGCCAGTCGACCACGGGCTCTCCTTCTTTCGGAGGAGTTTCGCCGGACGAGACAAAACGAATAACGCCTCCGGAGGTGCCAGGATCAGACGTTTCGTCGCTCTGGTTGTCTGGATTCTTTTTCGACATGAAAGCTCGCGTCTGGACTCCCGTCCGTTTTCGGTCGGATGGTAGCACACGAGGTGGACAAATCGGACTTGCTGGGGGAGGCGACGCGACTGCGGTCGACCTGTCCCCAGGAACGGCCTATCGCCAGGTGTCGACTCAATTGGGCTCCTCTCCGAGAGACGTCAGGATCTCGTTCAGCGTAGCGAGATCGATCTCCTGAGTTCGTTCCAGTCGCTGTGAAATCTCGAAAAGCCTGTTCAGGTATTCACCCTCCCGGTCCCCTGCAACGAGTCTCGTTCGATTCCGTGCGAAAGTGGCCCGAATACGGGAGGATTGGCCCCGAGGAGATTTCTGAACGAGCGCGTTCACGACGATCGTCTCGATCATGTCGAGTTGATAGACCTTCAGGAGAGCGACCGAGCCTACAAAGAAGGCGACCATGATTCCGACGATCACGATTGTCTTTCTGCTCACCGCCAAAGCTTATCGTACCGGGATGGCCGAAAGCAGAGTGGGGCGAGTTTCGTGAGATCCGTGTAATCAGTGAACTCTGTGGAATCCGTGAGATCCGTGGGATTCGCGAGATTCTTGAAGTCCTTGAGATTCGTGGGACCCGTGAAGGGCGCTTTATCTCTGTCAGCTTCTTGACGAGTACCAGCGCGAGCACGACTGCTTCGCTCCGCCTGCTCTATCGCATACACTTGTTCGGTGGATCGAGCGATCTGTCTTGTGAGCGGCGGAATGGATAGCTGCGTGGCGGCCGCGATGGCGCAAACTGAAGCGAGCGAACTCGCCTTTCTTCATGTGAGCTACGGGCAAAGGACGGAGCGTCGGGAGAAGAGATCGTTCCAGGATCTGGCTCGTCACTATCGTGTTACGTCAATTCTGGCGGCGGAACTCGGGCATCTGAGGGCAGTCGGAGGATCGGCTCTTACCGACGCTTCGATGACCTTCGAAGAAGGCGATCTCTCCAGAGAAGACATTCCGAACTCCTACGTGCCCTTCAGAAACGGGAATCTCCTTGCGGTGGCAGCTTCTTGGGCCGAAGTTCTGGGCGGCGGCAGCATCTATGTTGGTGCCGTCGAAGAGGACGGCTCGGGTTACCCGGATTGCCGCGAGGCTTTCTTCGAGGCCTTCCAGGACGTCCTGTTTCAGGGGACCATGCCCGGCACTCGAATACGCATCGCGACTCCTCTGATTCACTTGACCAAAGCCGAGATCATCTTGGCGGGTCTCGAACTGGGGGCTCCGCTGCACCTCACATGGTCCTGCTATCGGTCCGAAGACAGAGCATGCGGCCGATGCGACAGTTGTCTTCTGCGCTTGCGAGGATTTGCCCAGGCAGGCATCGAGGACCCGATTCCATACGAGGATCCCGCCTGAATTCCGTCCCGCCCCGTCGTACGCCCCTCGGTGTCCGTTTGTCAGGCGTGACCGGGCCAATGCAGACAGACATGCAGACAGACTGCAGACATGCAGACAGACTGTCAGACTGTCAGACTGTCAGACCCTCCAGAAACATGTTCCCGGCCGATCGCGGCCAGCAGATCGGCGATCTGTGGGCGGTCCGCGGGGTGGCGACTGACCTTTCGATAGAAAAGCTGTCTGTTTCCGTCGACCAGAAAATCGCCGCCGAGCTGCCTCGGATCGCCTCGTGGAACCAGATGGATCTGACTTCCCGTTACGAGGCCCTTCAGGTAGTAGAGCAGGACCTGTGGCGAAAGCAACCGGACAGCCGTGGTCCCCAGTCCATAAGCCATCTCGAGGGATCGAGCAGCAGCGGAAAAGGCGAACCGGTGTCTTCGTTGAAATGGTCCACCCATTTCGCCGGTGCGAAGCTGATGAGGACGATTCCGGTTCGGAGATCGACGAAGTCGGAATGAAAGCGGCGCAACTGCGCCACATAGTCGCGTCAGACCAGTCAGGCCAGGTGACGCAAGAAAACGAGAAGGACCCGCTCGTTTTCACCCAACGCAGTTGCGAGCGAGAAGGTGGCCCCATCCACCGTTTCGAGTTCGAAGTCGGGTACCGTCTCACGAGGTCGCATCCCTTGAGTCCTCCTGGCACTTTCCACGATCGATTCGAGCCGGCGGTCGTCGGCTCTGCATTGAGCCCGTGGAATCTGGATCATCTCATTACCGCTCCTTTGGTTCAAAGGTGCACCAGCCCCTTTTCTCGGTCTGCCCGATCCGCGAAGGTTTTTCTCTCCTTGACTTCGATTCTCCGAGACGAGACACTTTCCGGGGGGAGGCTTTTATAGATTGAGGTGGCGGAATGTTCAAGAAAAACGAAGGTGAGGAAGCGTCATCTTCGCCAACCCCTTCCCAGGCTATAAGTCCCATGCAGCAACTGAAAGAGCGAGCGACGATCGGCCACACGATCACGGTCAAAGGTGACATCAGCGGCGAGGAAGACCTGATCGTTCATGGCAAGGTCGAAGGAAAGATCAGACTTCAGAACAACAACGTGATGGTCGGCGAGAGTGGGCGGATCAAGGCCGACGTCGTCGCGAAAGTCGTCAGCGTTGAAGGCACCGTCGAGGGCAATCTGGCTGGCCAGGAGAAGGTTGTCGTCCGCAAGTCGGGCACCATCCACGGCAACATCTCAGCTCCCCGCGTGACGCTCGAGGACGGGTGCAAGTTCACGGGCAGCATCGACATGGAGGGCGGCAGCAAAGGACTGGCCTCGTCGCCTCAGCTGAAGCGCCCCGAGAGAGCCCACGAGCCCAAAATAGTCAGCGGTAAGTCCTGACCGTCGGTGGATCCATTTCTCGGAGTGCGTGGATTTCGGGGTGGGTTCGCTTCTGGTGAAGGCTCTGTCGGCCTCGAATTCTCAGGCGCCTCGTCGCGTCTCCGGAGTGTGGCTCCACCGGACGGCTCCCTTCAGATAGAATAGTCGGATGCGAACTCGAGTTTTCATCCTGCTTTTGCTTGTTTGCGGGCTAATGCCCGCGCGCCTGAACAGCACCCTGGCACAGACCCCGGTCGGTGAAATGCTGCGGCTCAACAATCTGGGAGTCGCCTGGATGGATCGGCTTCAGTTTGGGAGAGCCGCTCTCCAGTTTCAGAAGTTGACGGAACTGGAGCCGTCGTTCGTGCCGGGGTGGGTCAACCTCGGAATCGCTCTCTACTACGACAAGAGCAAGTACGATGAGGCCGAGGCAGCCCTCCGACAAGCCCTGAGCCTGGATCCCGACCAGATTCAGTCCCACTTCATGTTGGGACTCATCTTCCGCAATCGGGATCGGACCGATCTCGCACTCGAAGCTTTCCTTCGTGTCGACAGACAGGATGGGAACGATCCGACTACCAACTACTTTCTGGGACTCCTCTATCGTTCCCGTCGGGATTTTTCCAAGGCCGCCGAGTACCTTCGTAAGACGATCGACTTGCAGCCCTACAACAAATCGGCCTACTACAACCTGGCGCAGTCGTTGATTCGGAGCGGCAACGTGGAGGAAGGTCGCCCACTTCTCAAGCGGTTCCAGGAGTTGGGCCTCCTGACGGGAACCGATACGATCGGGCTCGACTACCGGGAACAGGGAAAGTACGCCATCGCTCTCGATCGAATTCCCGAGCGTTATCTTCCGGGGCGAGAATCCGACCCCGAGCAGGAGCGGATTCGGGTGACCTTCACCGAGGTCGCTGGAATCTCGGGACTCCGATTCCAGCACAGCGGGTCAGAATCCGCTTCCTTCGCGTTCTCAGACCGGGCCGATCTCGAGGCGCTGGCGTCCTTCGTGGGTTCAGGAGTTGCCGTCGCAGACTACGATCAGGACGGACTGTTCGACGTTTTTCTGGGTGACGTGTCTTCGAAGAGGGGCGGAGCCCTGTTTCGCAACACGGGAAACGGTTCTTTCGAAGACGTGACCGGGAAGGCGAAGGTGAGCGTGGCCAGCCGAACGATGGCGCCTCTGTGGGGAGATATCGACAACGATGGGTTTCCAGAACTCTACCTGATCAACCAGGGGCGAAACGTCCTGTACCGCAACAATGGCGACGGCACCTTCGTCGAGATAACGGACCAGGCCGGAGTCGGCGATGACTCCTGGGGACTGTCGGGGGCTTTCGCCGATTTCGATCATGACGGGGATCTCGATATCGTTGTCGGCAACTTCGCTGATCTGCGGCGCATCCCGTCCAGCGGTCGGTTCCCCGAGGATCTGACCGGGGCCGACAACGTTCTCTACCGGAACAACTTCGATGGCACGTTTACCGATGTTTCGGAAAGGTCTCAGCTGACAGGCGGAGGCAGGAAGACGGTGGGCATCGTCGCGACGGACTTCGACAACAGCCGCGACATCGACTTCTATTTCGTCAACTATGGTTCTGAAAACCAGCTTTTCAGCAATCAGCGCGACGGCTCGTTCCTCGATGTTGCCGCGAAATGGGGAGCCTCCCAGTCGTCGCAGCACGGCAGTGGAGTGGCCACGGGAGACATCGTCAGAGACAGTCGGATGGACTTCCTGATTCCGAGCCTTCGCTCCCGTGGCGGAGTGAGCATGATCTCTCGGGACGAGAATCGGTTCGAGAGCGTTCCCCTGCCCCCGGCGCCTTCTGAAGGCGCGCACAGCTCACAGCTCTTCGACTTTGACAACGATGGTGACCTGGACGCGCTGATCGTCGCCTCGCCGCTCTTTTCCGAGTCCGGGAGCGGGAGCGGCATTCAGATCCTTCGCAACGACCAGGAGAGATTCGTAGACGTCACCACCGAGACCGGGCTGCGCGGAGTCGGGACAGGGAAGCGTCTGCGAGGCGCCGTTGCGGCGGATATGGACAACGATGGGGATCTGGACATCGTTGCGAGCACGAGCGGGTCGGCTCCACTGCTCCTGAGAAACGAAGGCGGAAATCGTAACAATTGGATCACGATCAAGGCACAGGGAACGAACAGCAACAGATCCGGCATCGGAACGAAAGTCGAAATCCGTTCCGGGGACTTCCACTTGAAGAGAGAGGTGTATGGCGGATACGGATTGCTGTCGCAAGGGCCGCCTCTGGCCCACTTCGGTCTGGGGAGGAGAACTCGGATCGACTTCCTGCGACTGCTCTGGCCCGGAGGCGTGCTGCAGTCCGAACTCGATCCGACGGTCGACCGGAACAACGTTGTCGATGAACTCGACCGAAAGGGAACCAGCTGTCCGATCCTCTACGTGTGGAACGGTGAAACCTACGAATTCGTCACGGACTTTCTCGGAGGCAGTGCTTACGGCTCGCTACTGAGGCCTGGAGTGTACAACTACCCCGACACCGACGAGTACGTCAAACTCGACCGAACGAGCGTGGCGTTTCAGGACGGACAGATCGCGGTTTCGTTGAACAATCAGCTCGAGGAAGTCATTATCTTCGATCAGGTCGAGTTGGTCGTTGTCGATCACCCGGATGATTTCGAGGTTGTCCCAGACGAGAAACTGCTCCCCGGTCCGCCCTTTGAGGACTTCAAGCTCTTCTCTGTATCGAGCCCCAGGCCTCCGATTTCGGCCAGGGATGGCCGAGGCCGCAGTGTGCTTGAACGGATCAGCAGGATCGACCGGGAATACGCCGAGCCGTTCCGCAAGCTCCCTTTCAAGGGCTACTCGGAACCGCATGAGCTCGTGCTCGATCTCGGACCGGTTTCCGGTGATCGCGCCATCCTGTTGATGCATGCCTGGATCGACTATGCGGACAGCACCAGCAATCTGGCCGCTTCACAGGCCGGCCTGGAACTGATGCCTCCGATTCTTCAGGTCAGGAATCGGGACGGGAAATGGCAGACGGTCATCGAACGAATGGGATTCCCGGCAGGGTTGCCGAAAACGATGACCGTCGATCTTTCTGGGAAGTTTCTTTCCGAGTCGCGTGAAGTTCGGATCTTGACGAACATGAGGATCTATTGGGATCGAATCCTCGTGGAGACTGGTCCGGCCCGAGGAGACTATGAGATCGCGCGCCTCGACCCCAGTTCGGCGGACCTGCGCTTCTATGGCTTCCCGGAGTTCTCGAGCCCGGATGGCGCTGAGCCCAAGATGTACTTCTACGATCGAGTCTCTCCGCTTGCTCCCTGGAAGGTCCACCGGGGCTCGTATACCCGATATGGTGATGTGCGGAGTCTGTTGGTGGATAAAGACGATATGTCGGTCATTACGAGGTCGGGTGATGAAGTCAAGGTTTTCTTCGACGTCTCGAAGCTTCCGAAACTGTCGCCCGGTTGGGTGCGGGACTATCTTCTGTACGTCGACGGTTTCGGAAAGGACATGGATCTCAATTCCGCGGGTCCGGACAATCTGGCGCCTTTGCCCTTCCACGGGATGAAATCGTTCCCTTACGCCCCCGGTGAAAGTTACCCAGACACGGAAGAACATCGCCGCTACCTCGACGAATGGAATACGCGACAGGAGCCGCCCCGTATCAGACCAAGGTGACCCTCGGCATTGGCTCGCACCGAACTGCGAATTCGACACGACGAAGAGAAAATTGGGGCCATTATGGCGTCGTGGCTTTGTGGTGAGGCGTTGTACGGCTCTATAATCCCGCGCCATGACTCCGGCACTTGCAGTCCTGCTCTGTTTCGCGATGTATCTGGTCGGGTACCGGTTTTACGCACGGTATCTGGCTCGTCGAATCTTTGAACTCGACCCGGACGCCCGTACACCGGCTCACGAGTTGCAGGACGGGGTCGACTACGTCCCGAGCAACCGATTCGTCCTCTTCGGCCACCATTACGCATCGATTGCGGGCCTCTCTCCGATGCTCGGTCCGGCCATAGCTGTGATCTGGGGATGGGTCCCCGCAATGCTGTGGGTCGTCCTGGGAACGCTGTTTATCGGGGCGGTCCACGACTTCGGAGCGCTCGTCCTCTCGATGCGGTCCAGAGGCAAGTCAATCGGCAAGGTTGCCGAGAATCTGATCGGAGTCCGCGCGAAGACCCTCTTTCACATCCTCATTTTCTTTCTCATCGCTCTGGCGATGGGAGTCTTTGTGCAGGTTTGTGCAACTTTGTTGACGATCGCTTACAGTCCTGAAGCGATCTACCCGACCACGACTCTGATGCTGGTCGCGATGGCGGTTGGATGGCTTGTCTACAAAAGCGGAGTTCAGCTCGGAAGAGTCACACTCGTGGCGTTTGCGGTCACCCTCCTCAGCATCTGGCTGGGTGTGCGGCTTCCCGTCATCGATCTCGGGCTCAGCGATTGGAAGTATATCCTCCTGGTTTACAGCTTCGCCGCATCCGTACTTCCGGTGTGGTTCCTGCTCCAGCCTCGGGACTACATCAATTCGCTGCTCCTGTACCTGGGACTGGTGAGCATCTTCGGCGGGTTTTTCATACTCCGACCCGAGTTCGCGGCGCCTGCGATCAACATTCAACCCGCAGGAGCTCCCCCGATCTTTCCGTTCGTTTTTATCGTGATCGCCTGTGGCGCGATCTCCGGGTTCCACGGTTTGGTTTCTTCCGGAACGACAGCCAAGCAGATTAATCGCGAGACCGATGCCCCTTTTATCGGTTACGGGGGAATGATCGGGGAATCGTTGCTGGGATTGCTTTCCGTCCTCGCCTGCACCGCAGGGTTCCTGACGAGGGACCTGTGGCTCGGGCATTATGCGAACTGGGAGACCGCCGATGGCCTGGGGCCCAATATGAAAGCCTTCATCGACGGCGCTGCGCTTTTCTTGAGCCAGCTCGGTATTCCGTTGGAGCTTTCAAAGGCTTTCGTGGCGCTCGTGGCGATCTCATTCGCTTTGACCACCCTCGATTCGGCGACGAGACTGCTGAGATTCAACATATCGGAGATGGGAGAGACTCTCCGGCAGCCACTCCTGTTGAACCGGTACGTCGCGTCGGCTCTCGCGGTGCTCGTGATCGGCTTCTTCGCCTTCTACGAGGTCAACGGCATTCCAGCAGGGTTGGCGCTCTGGCAGCTCTTTGGGACGACGAATCAGGTGATGGGAGGGCTGACGCTACTCGCGATCACGCTCTACTTGCTTCAGCGCGGCAAGAACTACTGGATTGCCGCGATTCCTATGATCTTCATGCTTGTGACGACCCTGGTTGCCATGAGCTTGAAGATGAGGGATTTCTGGAACCAGGGGACGATTCTGCTCATGCTGGTAGGAGCCGGAATCCTGGTTCTGTCCCTCTGGCTGTCGATCGAGGCGGTCTTCAAGATTCGTCGGCGACCGGTTCGCTGAATCTCGAGTAGCGATTGAGGATCTGAGCGAAAAGTTCCGTCGCGATGTTTCCGCCCGTCAGTATCAGGACGACGCTCTTTCCAGATAACCGATCCTTGATCTTGAGAGCAGCCGCAAGCGCTGCGGCAGCGGCTCCTTCGGCAACGTTGTGAGTCGTCCTGTAGTAGTCGTAAACGGCTGACTCGATCTCGCGCTCGCTGGCGAGGATGATGTCGTCGATCTGTTCCTGGATGATCGAGAATGTCAGCTCGAAGGGAACGCGTGTCGCCAGACCGTCCGCCACCGTGTCAGCTGAATCCGTCGTGACGATGCGGCCCTCTTTCCAGGACCGGTAGATGGACGGCGCATTCTCGGCCTGGACTCCGATCACCCGGGTTCTGGGAGACACGGCCTTCACGACCGTCAAGACCCCTGAGACTCCACTTCCGCCGCCCAGTGGCACAAGGATGTAGTCCGGCCCCGGAAGGTCTTCGAGTATCTCGAGGGCATAGGTGCCGACGCCATGAATGAGATCGAGCTCGTTGGCCGAGTGTATGTATCGAAGCCCTCTTTCGCGTTGAACCTCTTCGACCTTCTCGCGGGCCTCGTCAAAGTCTCGCCCGGAGACGATCAGTTCCGCGCCGAAGGCCCTCATCGCCTCGTTCTTCTCAGGGTTGTTCCCCTCCGGCACCGCGACTGTCGCGTGGACTCCGTGCTGGCGGCAGGCGAGGGCGATCGACTGGCCGTGGTTTCCCCGGGTGGCTGTGATCACGCCGCGACTCTTCTCGGACTGGGAGAGGTTCGAGATCAGGTTCAACCCACCGCGGATCTTGAACGAACCCGTTGGGTTGTGGTTTTCGTGCTTGACCAGAGCACGGCAGCCGAGAGCGTGCGACAGCAACGGGTACTCGATGAGTGCGGTTGGCTTGAGAAGTGAGTACACTGACTTCCGCGCTTTGAAGACGCCCTGGATAGTGGGTTTCATCGTTGTCCGTTGTCAGTAATCAGTTGTCAATAGCCCCACTGATGTCACTCTCGTGCCCCTGCCCCTGCCCCTGCCCCTGCCCGATCTCCCCCTACATGTTCTTCCAGTCCGGTCCGCCTCCGCCTTCAGGCGTCGTCCATTCGATGATCTGGTAGGGGTCCATGATGTCGCAAGTCTTGCAGTGAACGCAGTTGGTGAAGTTGACCTGAAGGCGTTTTCCATCAGCCCCATCCATCATCTCGTACACGTTGGCCGGGCAGAAGTGCTGACAGGGATTGCCGTACTCGGCTGTACAACGGTCGTGGCAGATATCGAAATCCTGGATCCTCAGATGACACGGTTGGTCTTCCTCGTGAGCCGTATCGGATAGAAATATGTCGGTGAGTTTGTCAAAGGTCAGGTCGCCGTCGTACTCGGGGGTGTCCTCTTCTTTTCCGCTGCGCGAGAGCGGCTCCATCATTTCATAGCCAGCTCTGGTGGGCATGGGATCCCTCAGGCCTCGGCCGTTACTGACGAACTGGAGACCCGCATGGAGCATTCCTCTCCAGAATCCTTTCTGAAACGACTGTCGAAAATTACGGACCCCCCAAAGCTGTTCTCGGGCCCAGCTGTTTTCGAACCGAGTCTTGTAGGAGTGCAGCCGCTCGGCCGAGAAGTCGTCGTTCTTCAGTCCTTCGTAGATCGTTTCGGCTGCGAGCATTCCCGATTTGATCGCGAGATGGACTCCCTTCAGCTTCTGAGCGTCGAGAAACCCGGCAGAATCGCCCACGATCAGAAGGCCGTCGGCCGAGGTTCGGGGCATTGAGTAGTAGCCGCCCTCAGGAATGGCTTTGGCGCCGTAGGAAACGGCTTGTCCACCTTTGAGCAACTCCCGGACAAAAGGGTGACCTTTGAACTGCTGAAGGAGCGCGTGGGGATCCAGGCCGGGAGACGAGTAGTCGAGTCCCACGACGAATCCCAGGTCGATCAGGTTTTCCTTCATCGTGTAGATGAAGCCGCCGCCGAACTCGCTGGTTCCGAGCGGAAACCCGAGCGTATGGTAGACCGTACCCGGCTGAATCTGCCGAGGGGTCTTCCAGATCTCTTTCACGCCGACCGCGTAAATCTGAGGTTGACTGTCGCTGTCGAGGTTCAGGTGGGCGACGGCCTGTTTCGTCAGGCTGCCGCGCACTCCTTCTCCGAGGACCGTGACCCTTGCCCGAACCTCGATTCCGGGTTCGTAGTTGTCCTTCGGATTGCCATCTTTGTCGACCCCTCTGTCTCCGATTCGGACTCCTACCACCCTCTGTTCCTCGAAGAGAAGTTCGGCTCCTGGAAACTCGGGATACACCTCTATCCCGTGCTCTTCAGCCAACTCCGCCATCCAGCGAACGAGTTTCCCGAGTGAGGCGACGAAGTTGCCGTGGTTTCGAAGAGGAGGAGGCGTGAGTGGGAGGCGGCGGCTCGATTTCTCGGTCAGGAACAGTGCCGCGTCATCCGCGACTGGGCAATCGTAGGGAGGAGTCTTGCCGGGAAAGCCCTGCAGCAATTCCTCGAAACCTCGAGGGTTGACGACCGCACCGCTGAGGATGTGGGAACCGATTTCCTTCCCTTTCTCGATGACCAGAATCGTCAGTTCGTCCGGGGAGGGGCCGCCCTCGGATGAGCCTTCCCGCAGGAGCCGGGACAGGTGCAGTGCGGAAGCCAGGTTGGCAGGTCCGGCTCCGACGAAGAGAACGTCGACCTCGAGCTGCTCGCGTTCGGGAGGTTCCATACAGGCTTCCCGGAAAGCTACCGGTGAAATCGGTCGGTGAGTCGCCGAAGAGCGATTCCTACTTGGCCCTCTCCATGTATCGCCCCTCGGCGGGATCGACCCTCACAATATCTCCGACTTTGATGAATGGAGGAACCTGAATGACGGCGCCCGTCTCGAGCGTTGCCGGCTTGGGTGAATTGCTCGCGGTTGCCCCTTTCAGTTCCGGTTCCGTGTCGGTGATCGCCAGCTCGACTGCGGTCGGAGTCTCGATGCCGATCGGCTTGTCATCAAAGAACTCGACCTGGATTGTCTGGCCCTCCTTGAGGAACTGTTTGAGGTCGCCGATAGTACCTTCGTCCAGTGCTATCTGTTCGTAGTTCTCTGTATTCATGAAATGAAACAGAGTCCCGTCGCTGTAGAGGTACTCCATCTCGCACTGATCGAGAACGACTCGCTCGATATTTTCATTGGAGTTGAAGCGATGTTCGTATGAAGATCCCGTGATGAGGTTTCGAAGGAGCGCTCTCACGTGCGCGGGTCCCTTGCCGGGGGTCCTGTGGTGAAAATCGAGGACGCGATGAGGCGCTCCGTTGTGCATCAGGACCTGGCCTTTTCGAATCATCGTTGCCGAAATCATAGGGCGGTAAGATAGCAAACCAGAGAGAAACCGCGCAATCCGCGGGACCTCCTGAAAAGAAGCGCCGAAGCCCTCCTTCGGTCGTGTGAGGACTCCCGGTCCCCGCTGAGCTAGACTAGCCGGACATGGCGGAAGCACACGGTTCACGAATACTGACTGGGCAGGGTGCGGCGAGCCAGTACCTCCGTCTGCTCCGGCCTCGCCAGTGGATCAAGAACAGCTTTGTTCTGGCCGGGTTCGTCTTCTCGAACGACTGGGGGCGGGAAGGGCTGCTGAGCAGCGCCTTGCTCGCGACCGCCGCCTTCTGCCTCATCTCTTCCGCCGTCTATGTTCTCAATGACTGGGTCGACCGGGATCTTGACCAGGGCCACCCTGAAAAACGGCACCGTCCCCTCGCGTCTGGACGCGTTTCGACTACGGGGGCGTTGATTCTGAGCTCGGGCGTTTTCGGCGGAGGACTGATTCTCGGGTTTTCGATTTCAACAGCCGTTGGTGCCTTATTGCTCACATACTTGATCCTGAACGTCCTGTACAGCCTCAAGCTGCAGCATTTCGCCATCCTCGACGTGTTTCTGATCGCATCCGGTTTCATGATCAGAATCCTGGTCGGCACAGTCGCCATTGGGATTCCGCCGTCGAATTGGCTCCTGGTTTGCTCGACTATGCTGGCCCTTTTCATCGGCTTCGGAAAACGATACGCCGAGCTGACGATGCCGGAGACAGACACAGGCGGCCTTCGGCGTCCGGTGCTTCTCCAATACACGCCGGAACTCCTGAGTTCCCTGATGACGATTTGCGGCGCTGCTGCGCTCGTCACCTACGGCCTGTACACGATCGACTCGGTGACCGTCGAGATGCATGGAACCGGTTCTCTGATATACACCCTTCCAGTTGTCACGTACGGGCTCTTCCGATACCTGTTCGGGGTTTTTCGGCGCAATGCCGGCCAGGACCCAGCACAGGATATTCTCGAGGACTGGCACCTTCTCGGAACCGTAGTTGTCTGGATCGCGCTGGTGATCGCGCTGATAGCGGACTAGCCCCGAATTCAGCAGATACTTCTCGCGCAAAGCCGCGAAGTCCCGCCAGGAAAAGGGTTCCCCGGATTCTGAGAAAGAGTGACTGGGATTTCAGGTGAAGGGAGTCGAATCAGGCTGCTGCCCGTAAAGATACTCAGACAAGTCCTTTGCGTCTTTGCGCCTCTGCGTCTCTGCGCGAGACTCTTCTTTAGCGCTTAATCTGCGATCAGCACAAACAATCCCGTACCAGGGTGTCAGAAAAAGGGCGAAGAAGCCGAGCAACTCACGGGTCGCCCTCGCCTGGACCCAGGCGAGTGGCGGGCGTGCGGTCCCGCGCCCAAGTCCCTTCCCTTCTTGTCTTCGCTGACCTGATCTTCTAAAGTTGCCCGGTGCCGGATAACCCCGTGGATCTTCCTATGATGAAAGATGCT
>CAJHYB010000203.1_pt1 | contig 34015 bp, 23 predicted proteins | sample 9198631 | NCBI WGS metagenome assembly CAJHYB01 (sample SAMEA7708354, study PRJEB35096) | sediment metagenome | biome: marine neritic benthic zone biome [ENVO:01000025]; feature: sediment [ENVO:00002007]; material: shallow marine sediment [ENVO:03000034] sea grass bed [ENVO_01000059] ... | reverse complement strand
CCGGATGGGACCCGGTTCCGGCGCTTCATGCCCAATAAAACGGTGGCCAAAGACCTGGAGAAGAGAATCGACTATGCGGTTGCAACCGGTACGTGGCGGAAACTCAAAGAGGAACTGCTGCGTGGCCCCGAGACCCTGCGAGAATCCGACCCGACCCTCTCGCAGTTTGGCGACGAGTATCTCTTGTACTGCACGTCGCGCAACCGCGACCTCGGGTTCAAGAAGCGCCAGGTGGCGCACTTGAGCAGCGTTGTCGGGAGCGTCCGTCTCCAGGAGTTCAAGCGTCGCGACGCGGACCGGTTTGTGGACCTGCGACGTAGACAGGAGGCGAGCAACGCGACGATCAACCGAGGGCTGGCTGTGTTGAAGAACCTGCTGACACTGGCAGTGGAGCGGGACTATCTGGACGTCCATCCCCTCGCCCGGTACCGGCTGCTTCCGGAAGTGCAGGCACCGCTGCGGATCCTGACGTATGACGAGTACCGAGGACTGGTACAGCGAGTGACGCAGGAAGATCCCGTGATTGGGGCCTACACTGTATTCCTCGGCGAAACGGGTGCGCGCAAACAGGAAGGCCTCCAGCTGCAATGGCCGCAGGTCGACCTCGCCCGAAAAGTCGTGTCGCTCGGCAATACGAAAAGCGGGAAAAGGCGCTCAGTTCCGTTGTCCAAGTTCGCTCACGAACGACTGGACGCCCTCGTTCGCTTCATCGGCGACCCTTACGTCTTTGTCGATCCGGCCAGGCAGACACGGTGGAAGGACCCACGGGGACCGTTTCAAAAGGGCTGCAGGGAAGCGGGCCTGTCCCGTGTGAGCTTTCACGACCTCCGGCACTTCCGAGCGACCCAATGGTTGATGCACGGCGTGGACGTGAACACCGTTAAGGAACTGCTCGGCCATTCGAGCATCCAGACCACGATGCGATACGTCCACTATGTCCAAAGCCACGCAGCAAAATCCGTTGCACGGGCACAGCAACGGGAGTCCGAAGACTGGGGAAAAGCCGCCTTGGAGGTGGCGACAAAGTGGCGACACGCAAAAGGAGAGAGATGACCAGGGAATCAGCGATGCTGCTAACTCGTTGATTTCATAGGGTGCCCGGGGCGGGATTCGAACCCGCACGGGGTCACCCCCGCAGGATTTTAAGTCCTGTGCGTCTGCCAGTTCCGCCACCCGGGCCTGCTCCGGTCAGCATAAGCGAGGGGCAGAGGGCAGGGCAACCATGGGGTCAGAAGACGGCGGATGACAGATCGCGGATTGACAGGTGGCTGATTTCGTTGCCCGTTGCCTGTTTCCCGTTGCTCGTTGTCCGGATGACCGAGATCGGTGAAATCCGTGGAAAACTCTTGCGAACCCATGCCCGAGCCTCTTGCATCAGGCCAGCCGTCCCGTACCATGGACCTGAGATGTCTATCCTCGAGAAGGTCGGAAACACGCCGCTGCGAGTCATCGACGGTATTTACGTCAAACTGGAATGCTCTAACCCCGGCGGCAGCGTCAAAGACCGCATCGCCAAATTCATCCTCGAAGAAGCCGCTCGCCGAGGAGACCTCAAACCCGGCGACACCGTCGTCGAAGCCACCTCGGGCAATACCGGAATCGCCGTGAGCATCATGGCTCGCGAAATGGGGTACAAAGCCAAGATCTTCATGCCCGAGCACATGAGCGCAGAACGAGTCCAGATGATCCAGGCGCTCGGGGCGGAGGTTCACCTCACTCCCCGCGAAGGAGGGTTCGAGCGGCCGATCGAGATCCGCGACACCTACAAAGGGAAGCCCGGATACTTCGTCCCCGACCAGTTCGCCAATCCGGACAACAGCCGCTGTCACAAAACCACAACCGGGACCGAAATCGCCCAGCAACTCCGGGATCTCGGAGTCGAGAAACTGGACGCTTTCGTCGCCGGAGTCGGGACCGGTGGGACGCTCATGGGTGTAGCAGAAGCGCTCCGAGAGGCTTTCGGGCCTGTTCATGTGGTCGCCGTCGAACCGGAAGAGTCCAACGTGATGAGCGGAGGACCCGCAGGAGAACATGGCATCCAGGGAATCGGCGACGGCTTCATCCCCGATCTGGTCGACATGAAGACGGTCGACGAAGTCTCCTGCGTTTCCACCACCGAGGCGCTCGAAGCCGCAAAAAACATCCGGCGGGACCATGGATTCTGCGTGGGCGTCAGCGCGGGCGCCAACACCGTCTCCGCTCGTCGACTGATCGATCGTGGTGCCGTTTCGGTCGCTACACTCTGGCCGGACTGTGCTGACCGATATGTCTCCTTCGGGCTCGAGGCTCCCTTCTCCGAAGGAGTGACCTGTCCCCTGAAAGAGGTCTGTGGGGCCAGGAGTCTGGAATTGTTGGCAGATAGTTGACCGTTGCTGGTTGTCCGCGCTCGTTCGACCTTCGACTCGAGATCCTTCCGTCTGTTCTGGGGAAGAGTCGGCACCCGTCGCGTTGCGCAGAGTCTGACACCGATTTCTCATTGAACGGATCTCTTTGCTCGCGGACTTGCGGATTTCCGTGCCGTGTCGGACATCGGCCAGGACAACGGACAACCGGCTTCGGAGAACCCCCTTCCGCTATACTCCCCTGACAATGAGTGTTCGAGTTCGCTTCGCACCGAGCCCGACCGGATTTCTGCACATCGGCGGAGCCCGGACGGCGCTCTTCAACTACCTTTTCGCCCGCCAGAATCAGGGCCAGTTCATCCTGCGAATCGAGGACACCGACGTCGCCAGGTCCTCAGACGAGATGACTCAGGGAATACTGGATGGGCTCAGCTGGCTCGGGCTCGACTCGGACGAGGGCCCCATCTTCCAGTCGGAGCGACTGAACCTGTACCGAAGGATCGCCGATCGGCTTCTCGCTGAAGGGAAGGCCTACCGCTGCTTCGCTCCACCGGAGGATCTCGAGAAGCAGAAACAGGACGCGCAAGCTCGGGGCGGGAACTGGCGTTTCGATGAAACCAGTCGCAACCTGTCCGAAGCAGAGGCCGAACGTCGAGCCGCGGCCGAGGAATCACACGTGGTTCGATTCAAGGTGCCGGACGGACGTCCGATCCGCTTCAAGGACCGAGTCTTCAAGAAGATCGAGACGCCCAGCGAGCAGGTTGAGGATTTTGTCCTGCTCCGTTCGGACGGGATGCCCACCTACCACCTTGCGGTCGTGGCGGACGACATCGAACTCGGGATCACGGACGTGATCAGAGGTGTCGATCATCTGCTCAACACCAACAAACACATCCTGATCTATCTGGCGCTCGGCGCGAAGCCCCCTCGATTTGCCCACCTCCCGCTGATCCTGGGAAACGATCGCAAGCGCTTGAGTAAGAGACATGGCGCGACCTCGGTGACCGAATACAGGAATCAAGGCTTTCTGCCCGGAGCGGTCCGGAACTACCTGGCGCTTCTCGGCTGGTCTCCGAAACAGAATCGCGAGATCTTCAGCGACGAGGAACTGATTGCGGAGTTCGAACTCGGGCGAGTCAACAAGGCGGATGCGGTCTTCGATCTTCAGAAACTGGAGTGGATGAATGGGAAACTCATCTCCGATTCCAGTGCGGAAGATCTCGAACCCCTGGTCAAGGAGGCTCTGGAGGATGCGGGTCTGTGGCAGGCGCGCTGGGGAGGCGACGACAGGCAGGGGTTCCTCAACGCGATCCAGCTCTTGAAGCCTCGGATGCGGACGCTCCGAGACTTTGCCACTCGCGGCCGGCCCTACTTTTGCGAAGACTATCAATACGAGCCGGATGCCGTCAGCAAGTTCCTGAAAGATGACCTCGAAGCACTGACCCTGGCCATCGCCGATCTTCAGGATGCCTACTCCCGACTCGAGCCCTTCGACCTCGCCGGGACCGAAGAGGTCCTGCGCGACATCGGTCGGCGCCGTGGAGTCGAGACGGGGCGTCTGATCGGAGGAGTGCGCGTCGCTTTGACGGGGAGCGCGGTGGCACCTGGACTTTTCGACGTGATCGTCCATCTCGGAAGGGAGCGGACGACGGACCGTCTGCGGCGAGCCGTCGAATTCCTGCGATGAGTGCGCCCGACCTGTCCGTCGTCATTCCGGCTTTCAATGAGGAAGACCGGCTCGAGAGGAGCCTGGATTCCCTGATCGACTACCTCTCGAGCAGGCAGTGGACCTTCGAGGTCATCATCGTCGATGACGGATCGGCCGATGGCACGGCGCGCGTCGCGAGCGACTTCGCGGCTCAACTCGGGAGAAACGGGTCTGTGAGGCTTCTGAGAAACTCCCGCAATCGAGGGAAAGGATACAGCGTCCGGCGGGGCATGCTGGAGGCGCAAGGCCGACTCGCTTTGCTCACCGACGCCGATCTGAGCACGCCGATCGAGGAAATCGGAAAACTGGAAGTGAAGCTGTCTGACAAGGGTTACGATGCCGCGATCGGCTCTCGCGATGTCGAGGGAGCCGAGGTCGTCGAGCGACAATCGCTCTGGCGTGAAACGAGCGGCAAACTCTTCAATCGCTTCATGCGACTGTGCGTTCGCCTGCCCTTTCACGATACCCAGTGCGGCTTCAAGCTTTTCCGTCGTGACGCGGTCCTTCCGGTCTTCGAACGACAGCAAATCGAAGGCTTCGGCTTCGACGTCGAGGTTCTCTACATCATGCAGCGAATGGGACTTCGCGTGGCCGAGGTTCCCGTCGTGTGGAGCAACGCATCTGGAAGCAAGGTCACGCTCAGGTCGGGGTTCCGGGCGCTGCTCGACCTCTGGACGATTCGCCGAAACGGACGGCGCGGTGTTTATGATTGAAGGGCAAAGAGAGTTTCGCGCAAAGACGCTCAGGCGCTAAAGATGAGGCAACGGGAAAGAAGTTTGCGAACTTTGCTGTTCTTACGGCTTTGCGACTAAGCGGCTTTGCGCGAGAAGCACCCATCTCTTGAAAGACTGGAATAGAAACATGACGTATCTGGGAGTCAACATCGACCATATTGCGACCATCCGGCAGGCGCGCCGGGCGGTCGAACCGGACCCCGTGAGTGCGGCCGTCCTGGCTGAGCTGGCGGGCGCCCATGGAATCACAGTCCACTTGCGGGGGGACCGGCGGCACATTCTCGATCGTGATGTTCGTCTGCTTCGCGAGACGATTTCGACGCGCCTCAACGTCGAAATGTCATCGACGGAAGAGATGACTGCGATCGCGCTCGAGGTCCTTCCCGACACCGTCACGCTCGTGCCTGAGCGCGAGGATGAGATCACGACTGAAGGGGGGTTGGACCTCAGTGGAAACACTTCAGAAACGGTCAGCGCGATCTCGAAGCTCGAGGAAGCGGGCATCGAGGTCTCGGTCTTCATCGATCCCGATCTCTCACAGATTGACCGAGCTCAGACTCTTGGGGCTCCGCTGATCGAGCTGAACACAGCAGCCTATGCCGAAGCGGTCCCGAAAGGCCTCAAGGACGGCGATCCGCAGTTCCGATCAGAACTCATGAAGCTGCAGAAGGCTTCCGAGCACGCCGCGGCCCAGGGGCTGAAGGTGCTTGCCGGGCATGGGTTGACCTACCGGAATGTTCGGCCCGTGTCCGACATTGCTCAAGTCGTCGAGCTCAACATCGGACACAACATCGTTTCCCGGGCAGCGCTGGTCGGAATGGAACGCGCGGTCCGGGAAATGTTGGAGGCGATGAACGGGTAGAGGAGAAGATTCACCACAGAGGACGCAGAGGCGTGGAGTTTTTGCTTTGCGCCCTGAGACGCGCTTGAACCGGCTATGCTTTATGTCGTCGCGACTCCGATTGGAAACCTCGAGGACTTCAGTCCACGGGGTGTCCGAACTTTGACCGAAGTGGACTGGATCGCGTGCGAGGACACACGCCACACCCGAAAACTGCTCAACCATTTCGGAATCACGACCAGGACGACGAGCTACCACGAGTTCAACGAAGAGCAGAAGACTCCCCAACTCCTTCAGCAGCTGAAGGCCGGGCAGAATGGGGCCCTCGTCTCGGACGCGGGAACACCGCTGCTCTCCGATCCCGGCTACCGCCTCGTTCGACAATGCCGCAAAGCAGGAATCGAAGTCCGCTCGATCCCGGGACCGAACGCGGCTGTCGCGGCCTTGTCGGTCGCCGGGATAGCCACAGACTCCTTTCGTTTTGTTGGTTTTCCTCCCAAGCGGGCCGGCCAGCGGATCAAGTGGCTCGAAGAGCTCCGCGACACTCCGTCGACGCTCGTGTTCTACGTGACCCCTCATCAACTTCGGAAGAACCTCGAGGATATCCGGAGGATCATGGGTGATCGGGAGGCCGTACTCGCTGCAGAAGTGACGAAGCTGCACGAACGCTACGTCGCCGGCAGGGTCAGCGAGATTATCGATGCCGTGTCGGAAGAGAAACCGCGAGGCGAGTACACGCTCGTCGTCGAAGCGGCCCCTCGGCAGGCCGACAAGACTCCCTCCATCGATGTGGAAGCGTATTTGCTCGGGCTTATGGAGAAGCACGGCTCGAGCCGACGCGACGCCGCCCGGCGAGCCGCTGAAGAACTCGGGCTGTCCAGGAAAGAGACGTACCGAATCCTGGGCGATCGTTAGTCTCCCGAGCCCCGGAATGAGCTGAAAGAAGAGTCTCGCGGAGAGACGCAGAGACGCAAAATCTCTTGTTCGAGCCCGTTACGAGCAGCAGCCTGATAGAACGCCCTTCACGCGAAAGCCCAGTCACTCTGTCTCTGAGGGTTTCGTGAAACCATGTCATTGAGGTCTTTTCGGCTTGGACCCGCTCAAGACCATGTAGGCGAGCCGAAACCCCGGAGTCCAGGGGAATCGTCGTGTTTCCTCGGTGACCTTGAATGCTTCGAGCCGTGAGCGGAGGAACGCCTCCGGATCGTGCGCGTAGATGAGCCGCCGCCACTTCATCCAATCCATCCAGGCCTGTTGAAACAACCGACTCCTCACGTTCGTGACAGATCTCATCCGAAAGGGTGGAAGAAAGTCGAGAATGGCCAGACATCCACCAGGGCGCAGCAACTGCAACGCCTTCTCGAGCGACGCTTCCCAGTCCTCGATCATGCTCAGAGAATAGGAAAAGGTGACGAGGTCCGCCATGTCACCCGTCCCGAAGTCGCAGATGTTGGACAGAGTGACGGACGCCGACTCCGGAGCCAGCCGCTTCGCCCGAGAACGGGCCTGCTCGAGCATTGGCCGACACGCGTCCACCAGATGAACTTCGGAGAACCGCTCGAGGTTCGGTCGTGCGTGGACCAGGCACTCTGCGGATCCGCAACCGAAATCGACCCAGACCCCGCTTCCAAAAGCCGAGAAGGATTCGAAGAACCTTCGACGGCCCGGGAGGAGGTTCCGACGCGTCACGTCATAGTCGGCAGCCTGTCGCTCGTAGAAGCTGTCCAACCTCTCGGCGGGACGATCTCCTCTGACAGGTGCGAAGAAGAGGGAGTAGAGAGTCTGCCAGGAAAAGCCCAAGGCAAAAAAAATGTCCCAAGTGATGTCAAGAACGGTTACCCAGTACTTCGACCGAGAGGCTCAAGAGTTTTTAGCCGCGAACGGCTCTAATCTCTCGCACCCAGCGAAACTCCTCATCCCTTGCAAACCGGCTCGGCCCCGAAGTAACTCAAACCGTTCTACCGAAGATTCGGCGTTCTGCTTACCCGGCTCTCTCGCTGGGCGACCTGCCTCTTCCGAAGAAGGAGCCGACCGTCCTGAAATAGCCGGAATCGAAGTCCAGAGGACGAAAACGACATTGATTTATGATTCCGAGCCGCAGGATTTTACTCCCGGATTCGAAACCAATGTCGCGCGATCTCGCAGGCGAACCTGCTCGACCACTACCCTTGCCAAACCTCGAATCGCAGCCTTTGTTCCGTGAAGAACTCAGGAACAACCGAGGCTCGGAAGAGCCGTCCCCGTCTGAGTGGTTGTTCTCTACCACCTCTTGGGACGGGCCGAATTCTAACCGATTCGAACGAGTAGACAACCCAAAAATTCTATCGTTTCATTGTGCACAAAAACTGTGCAGGTTCCGTTCGGGCCGCCAGCCGCAAACCTCGCTTGAACGCACGCTCGAATTCTCACAGCTTTTTCACAAGTTCTTCAGAAAGTGCTGTGGAAAAACGCGTTTTCACGCAAGAAATCGCACTCTCGACCAAGTTTAATTAAGCTCGTTTTGATCGCTTTAGGGTTGGACGTTCGCGCACTCGAGGTTGTGCCGTGGACGTCTGAAGTAAGATGAGCGATATGCGATATCTGACGAAGCCACGACGCCCTGCGGCCTCCCATACGAAACCATGCTTCCTGACACGAGAGTCCCCCTTGCCGTCAGGGAAGAGAGTGATGAATCCCCTGGTCCGCCTCCTCGGAACTTTGTCACTTTGCACGCTCCTCTGCACTGCGGCTCAGGGACAGTCCATCGGGCTTGACCGGGGAATCACCGGCTTCGGTCTGGCTCTCAGGAAGCTCGACACGGTCGGATCCGTCCTCTATGTCACCGCTCATCCGGACGACGAGAACAACGGAGTTCTGGTCCGGCTCAGCCGGGGGCAGGGCCTTCGGACCGGTCTCTTGACCTTGACCCGAGGGGATGGAGGACAGAATGAGATCGGCCCGGAACTCTTCGAAGCGATCGGCGTCCTGCGGAGCGAGGAACTGCTCGCCGTTCATCGTTACGACGGTGTCGAGCAGTACTTTTCGAGGGCTTACGAGTTCGGATACTCCTTCAGCGTGGAGGAGACGTTCGAGAAGTGGGGGCACGAAGACACCTTGCGCGATGTCGTTCGGGTTATTCGAACGTTCAGACCCCATGTCATGTTGTCGATGAACCCCGGAGGACGCGGCGGAGGACAGCACCACCAGACCTCAGCTCGTCTGACGGCCGAGGCTTTTCGTGCGGCTGCGGATCCTGCGCGGTTCCCAGAACTCACGCACGAGGGTCTGCGGCCCTGGAAGACTTCACGGCTCTTCCAGCAGTCGCGCTTTCGGCGCCGGCCCCAGGTTGATGCTGAGCAGCCTCCAGCCTACACGGTCGATATTGGCGAGTATGACCCTCTGCTGGGAGAGAGTTTCGCTGAACTCGGAATGCGTGCCCGCAGTCGGCACCGATGCCAGGGGATGAACGTCCTGCCGCGCCCGGGGTCTCGGGCATCGCGCTATTCCCTCGCAGACTCCACGGTGGTATCGCCCGAAGAAGCGACCGATTTCTTCACAGGGATCGACCACTCGTTGATCTCTCTGACGGCCTATGACAACAGCTTGGCGCCGATTCTCGCGGAGCTGCAGCAGTCTGTCGACCGCGCCCGAAGCTCCTACGCAGCCTCCGCCTACGACGAGGCGGTCGGTCAGGTGATGACCGGTCTCGCCCTGGTTCGCAAGGCACTGGATTCGACCACCGCAGACGAGGCTCGGCATCTTCTCAGACAGAAAGAGAAGGACTTCACGGACGCCGCCGCCAAGGGGCATTTCATGCAGTTCGAAGCCTTCACCCGGCACACTCGTGATGGGATGGTCGTCCCCGGGGAGAGGTTCAAGGTGGACGTTCGCTACTTCAGCCACGGAGGGGCAGCTATCGAGGACGCGTCCCTTCACCTGCTCGTTCCGACGGGGTGGACCACCAAGCGTCTGGAGTCGACGGAGAGTTCGCAGATCTTCGAAGTCGAAGTCGGAGAGGAGGCCGACCTCTCCCAGCCGTACTGGTACCGGCCTGACCCCCGTGTCGACCGGTATGAGATTCGAGAGGGCTTCAACGGATACGAGCCCTTCCCTGCGCCGTTCGTCGTCGCACGACTGGAGTACTCCTCAGGGGGCGTCGTCTCTTCTCTCGAAACGCCGGCAGAATTCAGGTGGTTCGATGCGGAGGCGGCCCAGGACAGTCGAATGGCTGTGAAGGTCGTTCCACCACTGGCCGTGAGCGTGATGCCCAAGGTGGCCGTTTTTCAGCGCCGCAACCTCGCAGCCAAAAAGATCCAGGTGGCGGTCAGGAACAATGTTCCGTCGGTGAATCGTGCCGAGTTGCGGTTGAAATTGCCAACCGGGTGGTCTTCGGAGCCCGCCAGCCGGGAGGTCGAGTTCCGTTATGAGAATCAGGAGGTAACAGCCCGCTTCGAGGTGACACCTCCCGCGTCTCTCCCTGCCGGGAGTCTCGAGATTCAGGCTGTGGCGTCCAGCGGCGGCTCGGAGTTTCGAAAGGGATACCAGACGATTGCCTATCCCCACATCCAGACACGCCATCTCTACCATCGAGCTGTCTCGCGAGTTGAGGTGATCGACCTGGACATTCCCGGCGATCTCGAGGTCGGCTATGTGATGGGAGTCGGGGACGACGTAGGAATCGCTACGGAGGAACTGGGAGTTCCGGTGACGTACCTGGCGGAAGAGGACCTGGCGCGGGGAGATCTTTCCCGGTATGACGTGATCGTTCTCGGAGTGCGGGCTTACCTGAACCGCCAGGATCTGGTCGCGAATAATCAGCGCCTTCTCGACTACGTCCACGCCGGGGGGCACCTCGTTGTCCAGTACAACAAGTATGAGTTCAGTCGCGAACAGTTCACACCTTTCCCGATGAAGATTAATCGGCCGGCCGATCGGATCTCAGTCGAGGAGTCTCCGGTGCGCCTGCTGGTCCCGGCTCACCCGATATTCAACGCTCCCAACCGAATCTCGGAAGACGATTGGGAGGGCTGGGTGCAGGAGAGGTCGACCTATATGTGGGGAGAGTGGGACGAGAATTTTACGCCCCTCGTGGAGATGGAAGATCCTCGACCGTTCAATGCCGGCGCGAAACAGGGCGGACTGGTCCTGGCTCGCTATGGCGAGGGAACCTATCTGTTCGTCGGCCTGGGGTTCTTCCGGCAGCTCCCGGCGGGAGTTCCCGGGGCTTACCGATTGTGGTCCAACGCGATTTCGCTTGGACGGGTACTCGACCCAGGCGAATGAGGTGCCGAGACACCAGGCCTGGAATTCCTCTATATTGGTCCCATGTCCACACCGATTCTGGCTGAACATGGCTGGTTTGTTCTTCACTGCTACTACCGGGTAGATCGCAGAATGTGGCAGGAGCTGCCCGAGGAAGAAAGGGCTGCAAGCGGGCGTCGCTTCGCCGAAGCCCTGAGACGTTTCAATGCGACGACGGATTGTCAGGGGCATTGTTACGCGATCTGGGGTCACAAGGCAGATTTAGCCGTGTTGCTCGTCGATCCGGATCTCGACCATCTCAATCAGGCGGAGAATCAACTTCTGAGCACCTTCCCCGGCGGCACCGTCGAGCCCGTCTACTCGTTCGTGTCGCTGAGCGAGACATCTGAGTACATGACGCAGGACGCCGACTACGCTCGACACCTTCGCGAGAAGGAGGGTCTCGATCCGGATTCGGTCGAGTACGACGACAAAATGCAGGCGTTCAGACAGCGAATGAAGCACTACACCGACGAGCGGCTCTTTCCTCAGCTTCCGCCACACCGGGTCATGTGCTTTTACCCGATGAACAAGCGGCGGGGCGAAGAGAAGAACTGGTACGAGCTCGAGTTCGAAAACCGCAAGCAACTGATGGCGGGGCACATGGTGACGGGCCGCAAGTTCGCCGGTAAGGTGAAGCAGCTCGTCACTGGGTCCGTCGGCCTCGATGATTGGGAATGGGGCGTGACGCTCTTCGCCGATGATCCCTTTTACTTCAAGAAGATCCTCTACGACATGCGCTTCGATGAAGTCAGCGCCAAGTATGGAGAATTCGGCGAGTTTCGGGTTGGGATCCTGCTCGAGCCCGAAGAGTTGCTGGAGAGGCTTCGCCTTTCGTCGGGGGTCGCAGTTCCGGCAAACGCGTGAGACGATTGGACCGTTCAACAGTGACCGAGATGGAACCGGCTACGGGGAGTCTCTCGACTGTTCGGTGCTCAGGACGCCAGTTCCACGATATCGCTGAGGACACCCGCCGCTGTCCCTTCGACGCCAGCGCCACGGCCCTGGAGCACCAGAGGCGTCGGACGGTAGCATCCCGTCGTGAAGGCCACCAGATTATCGGACCCCTGCAGCCGACCCAAAGGGCTCTCGGGAAGAACTTCCATCAGCCCGACACGACAGACCCCTGAGGAAATCTCGAGTCCGTACCGGAGGACTCGTCCTCGGTCTCGCGCCTCAGTTGACCGATGTTCGTAGACTTCGTCGAGTTCCGGAAGGTGGTTCATGAATTCCGTGACGGTCAGGGAATTCATAGCTTCGGGGTAGAGGGCTTCGACTCCGACATCCGACAGTTCGAGATCGAGGCCGATTCCGCGTGCCAGAATGAGCGCCTTTCTCGCCGCGTCCATTCCACTCAAGTCGTCTCTCGGGTCGGGCTCGGTGGCTCCCTGTTTCTTTGCCTCGATGACGATCTCGCTGAAACGCCGCCCGTCCTGAAGTCCCGTCATGAGAGCGCCCAGGGTTCCACTTGTCGCACCTTCGATCCTGTGGATCTGGTCTCCGCAGGCCGTCAGTCGATTCAGGGCGGCAATGACCGGCACCCCAGCACCGACCGTCGATTCCCATCGGATCCGCCGGGTCGATCGCCGTGGGTCGGGAGAGGTCAGCCGGCGATATGTCGCGAGACCCGCCGTCAGAGGCTTCTTGTTGGCCAGCACGACTCCGCCGCCGAGTTCGAGGGTGCGAAGCAGGGTCGGCACAGTCTCCTCCGTAGCCGTACAATCGACGACGAGCGGAGTATTTGCGAAAACCGTATCGATCACGTCGATCGCCTGGTCATCACTACCGAGCGGGTGACTCCCGAACCGGCCTCCAATGGCTTTGATGCGAAGGCATTCCTTGACGATCTCATCAGTCAGTGGAGCCCCATTCTGGTGGACGATTCCACTGCTGTCGCCGAGCGCAGCAAGCTCGAGCCGCAGATGAAGACTTTTCTTGTGCGGGGCGCGGTTCCTCAAGATCTGGCGAACCAGTTCTCGGCCGACTCCTCCCAGACCGAGGAGAAAGACTTTCGTGACATTCATCGCGGATCGGTGCCGATCGGGCTGCCCGGAGGCGCCGGGAGGCGATCACCAGACTTCGCTTCGGGCGAAGGTCGAGTGAGAAAGCGGTGGATGTCGGCAAGCGCCAGATCGCGGTGCGCCGCATCCGTGTAGCGCTCACCTCGTCGAGGGTTCGCCAGTCCTTCGGCCCACTCCTTGATTTTCGCGGTGGCGACGGCTCGGACGCCCGAAGCTGCACGGTCGTTCTGAGCCAGCTCGATCAAGTGATCCAGTGCGGATCTCTCGACGACTCGGGCCACTGCGGCCAGCCAGGGATCAGACTCCATCGGAGCTTTCCAGGTCTGGCTGAAGATAGCGTCGACAACCTCGCTCAAGCCCGGACTCCGCGGGTTCAGGGCGCTCATGCTCTCCAACCGGGCCGCTCGCTCGTGCTGAAGGAGTACGCCCAGGGTCAGATCTGCGGCAATCTGTGCAGGCGAAAGGGGGTCAAAAAACGGACCCGCGTGCCCTCGAAAGCGCTCCCGTCTGTCGAAGTAGCCGAGAGGGAGGGGAGGAAGCGATGTCAGAAGATCCCTCGGCATCGCCAGTTCAGACGGTCGGAGCGCCTCGAGGAGAGCGTCCAGCGCCTGGCGCTGATCGTCCGGCGCGACCCACTCGACACCGGGCTGACCGTCGCCCCGAATGGCGTAGGTGAAATAGGCTCCACCCAGCATCTTTCCGACCGCATCGACCTGGTAGCGATGATGCAGGAAGAGCGGGACCAGCGTGTTCTGGAGCTTCGACAAGGGCTCACCCTCAGGGAGGTTGTGCTGTCCGAAGGAATCGAGAGCCGTCCTCCGCACCTTCATCAAGTCTCGAAGCGCTGAGACGGGCTCGGTCCCGTTGTCCCAGAGGTTGGCCAGGGGATGAGCCGCTCCCGCGGGCCGCGCATCCGCGTCGCTGATGAAGAGCTGCTTCCTGCTGATCGCCTCCGTGATAATCGCGTCGAGTGCGGCGCGTTCGTCGGTCCCAGGGGCAAACTGCGAGTAGGAAAACCGCACTGTTGTTTTGTCCCACTCGCCGATTCCCACCGCATAGGCGTCGGTGAGGTCGAGGGAGCCGTCCGGCTTCGCTTTTACAAGTGGGGATGGATAGTCCATGACGGATGCTCGGTCGTAGGTACTCGCGGCGAAGTTGTGGGCGAATCCGAGTGTGTGCCCGACCTCGTGAGCCGAGAGCTGGCGAATCCGTGCCAGGGCCACCTCGACAGGAGTCGTCTGAGGGTCCATCTGGGCCAGGAATTCCAGTCCGACCGCAGCGCCGGCGCTGCAGGAGGGAGAGCCGAACGAGGACGACGCGAAGTTCGGGGCCAGCCCCTCGAAAAGCATGCGGTCCTGCCGCACGCGAAGAGATCCCAGGCTGACGTGTCCCTTCAGGATCTCCCCCGTCCTGGGATCTGATATCGACATGCCGTAAGACCAACCCCGGGTCGAGCGGTGGACCCATTGGATGACGTTATAGCGGACATCCATCAGATCTGCGTCCGCGGGCAGGACTTCGACGCGGAAGGCATCGCGAAAGCCGGCCGCTTCAAAGGCCTCGTTCCACCAGGAGGCGCCTTCGATCAAAGCTGACCGGACCGGCTCGGGCGCTCCCGGATCGACGTAGTAGACGATCGGTTCGACCGCTTCAGAGACGGCTGCCGACGGGTCTTTCTTGACGAGGCGATGTCGGCTGACGAGACGCTTGTGGAGCGGGGAGTCGAGAGGAGTCGCGTAGTCCGAGTATCCGATCGAGATGGCACCGGATCGGGGGTCGAAGGCGCGCGGCTGGTAGGAGGCATCGGGAAGCTGAATGAATGAGTGATGCTGGCGGACGCTGACCGCCTTCGCAGAAGGTGCTGTTTCGCGGACCAGAGAGCCCGGCCGTCCCGAGGTCTCGAAGGTCAGGAGGGCATCGAATTCCGTGTTCTGAGGAAAGTTTCTTGTCCGTTCACGGTAGAGCGCGCTCCGGGCTTTGTCCAGGCGGTAGGTCCCCTGGTTGGAACGCTTCAAAGATCCCACAACGTCGTGAGCATCGCGCAGCAGAAAGGGGGTGAAGTCGACGAGAACAGTCCCATCGGTCTCCGCGGCGACCACTCCGCCCCACAAGACGGACTGTGCGAAAGACTCTCGGACCGCGCGCTGCTCGAGAGTGTCGGCGGTCACGGCCCGATACCGAAGGTTGGGCTGGATCAGAAGCACTTTGGGTCCCACCCGCTGAAATCGGACGACCCGATCCTGTCCGAGTTGTCCCCGGTCGAGCCCCACAGGATTCGACCCCAGTCCCGAACTCAAAGAATTGACGTAGAGGAACTCCTGATCGAAAGAGCTGATCTCGAGCCAGATTTTCCCGCGACCATCGTCCCAATAGTAATTGAAGAGTCCCTCTTCTTTCTGCATCCCCGCAGTCTTCTCGGCGAGAGACTCGACCGGAGACTGCCCCATGAGGAGCTGGCTGGTCAGGAAAACAACGACCGACAGAGTCATGCGTAAGCTGGCCACATCTCACCTCATCTCTTTTTTTGAACCTGCCGCAACGATTCGCGTGTGAAAACGAGTCTGAAGGGTAAGAGAGCCGGTGCGGAGAATCAAGGATGATCCGGGAGGGATGGCCGGCAGCAGACGATGGATGACGGGAGGTTGAACTTTTTTCGGGACCGCCCCGTTAAGGATTCGCAGAGTGGGCGCGTCCTAGTAGCCGAAACGGATAAAGCGAGGGAGAGAAGATGTCTGGAAAAGCACTGATCGAATTGAACAACGTGACCAAAGTCTTTCTGACAGACGAGGTCGAGACACACGCTCTTGCGGGCATCGATCTGAAAGTCGAGGAAGGAGAGTTCACGGCTATTATGGGGCCGTCCGGCTGTGGCAAGTCGACCATGCTTTCGATTCTCGGGCTTCTCGACACTCCGACCGATGGCGAGTACTGGCTCAACCAGACGTCCGTTGCGGATATCTCGACCTCGAACAGGGCTCGGATTCGGAACAGGGAGGTCGGTTTCGTCTTCCAGAACTTCAACTTGATCGGCGACCTGACCGTCTACGAGAACGTGGAGCTTCCACTCACTTATCGCAGGATGCCTTCGTCCGAGAGAAAGGTCAGAGTGCAGGAGGCACTGGACCGTGTCCAGATCGCCCACCGGGCGAAGCACTACCCGTCGCAACTCTCCGGAGGCCAGCAGCAGAGAGTTGCAGTGGCCCGGGCCCTCGTCGGCAAGCCTTCGATCCTTTTGGCTGACGAGCCCACCGGGAATCTCGATTCAAAGAATGGTGCGGCTGTGATGGAGTTGCTTGTCGAGCTTCATAAAGAGGGGTCGACGATCTGCATGGTGACTCACGATCCCCGCTATGCTCATTATGCGGATCGCGAAATCCATCTCTTCGACGGTCGCGTGTCCCAGGAAGACCGGCTCGTAGCGTAAGGATCTGCTCTGTTCTGAACTTTGAAGGGCGAAACTTCGTTTGGAGTTTTGAACGCCATCAAGGAGGTCGAAGATGCTTCGAAAGCGTAGCCGAGTTGCTCTCAGAATTTTGACTTTTGTTTCGATCCTGGGACTGCAGCTTGGAAGCGTTGCGGCCTACCAGGACACGATCATCCAGACGTTTGAGGTGGCTGCCGGTGGGGATTTGAGGATCCGCGCCGAACGTGGTTCGATCGACGTGAGGTCGGGCGAGGCCACCGATGTCTTCATCGAAATCATCCCCAAAGGCAGTCTGCGTGACGCATCGGACATCGAAGACGAATTCGAGGTTCGGTTCGATCAGTCCGGAAACCAGGTCACCCTCGATATCGAATCGAGACGGAGTGGGGGATGGGGCTGGTTGAGCTTCAAGCGGTCCCAACTCGAAATCCGAGTCGAGGTTCCCTCCCGTTTCAATGCTGACCTGAGAACATCGGGCGGGAGTATTTCCGTAGACGACCTTCAGGGTGACGTGAGGAGCACAACTTCAGGCGGGAGTCTCAGCTTCGGCAGAATTGAGGGACCTGTCTATGGACGCACCTCCGGTGGCAGCATCCGGCTCACCGAGTCGATTGGAGATGCTGATGTCAAGACATCGGGCGGAAGTATCACGATCGGTGACGTGGATGGCAATGTCGAAGCCGTCACCTCCGGCGGGTCGATCAAAGTGGCGCGAGCTGCTGGCCGTGTGGTCGCTCGCACCTCCGGGGGAGGCATTTCGGTCGACGACGTGTCTGGCTCAATAGATGCTCGAACGTCCGGTGGTTCGGTTCGAGCCACGATCTCGGCACAACCCGAAGGCGATTGTCGTCTCAGTACTTCCGGCGGCAGTGTGACCGTGAACCTCGCTTCCAACATCTCGTTTCGGGTGGATGCAAAGGCCAGCGGCGGGCGTGTTCGCTCTGACTTGGCGGTGAACGCGCGCTCATCGAGCAAAACCACCCTGCGAGGCGATCTCAACGGTGGCGGTCCGGATCTTGTGCTGAGAACGTCAGGCGGCGGCATTCAAATCGGACGCCTGCGCTGAGGTGAGGAGCATCGCAAGAGGTCCCAGGAAACGGGCACGTGAACCCTAACCCCTCTGGCCCGATTCGCCGAAAAGCACGAAAGGGTTCGAACTTTGCGAAGCCGTTTCTGTCCTTCTGCCGTCTTAACTCCGGGACCGCTGCCGCAATTGTGTTAATCGAACAGATCGTCGGCACGTCTAACAACTGGAAGTGAAACCGCGCCATTCAACGAGAGGCTGGTTAAAGAATATGAGTGACATGAGTCTGCGGAAGAAAGTCTACGCATTCATCACAATCGTCGCAGTTGCAGTCGTCGCCGGGAGCTTTGCGGTGGACTATTTCGGAGGTGCGGGAGAAGTCTCGGCCAACTCCACGTCCACGGCCACGGCCGAGGACAGTTCCAAGGCCGACGAGACAGACGAGAAGGTGGAAGGAGAGGAAGAAGAAGCGCCGGTTCCAGTCCGGCTGGAGATCGCGATTTCCGGTGAGATCTCTTCTTTCCTGAGTTCGACTGCCAATCTGAGAGCCGTAAGAGTTGTGGAAGTCGTGAACCGGACTGACGGCATCATCGAGCAGGTTGAAGTGGAAGAGGGCGACTTCGTCCGGGAAAAACAGCTTCTTGCAAAACTGGATGATTCTCAGCTCAAGATCCAACTGGAATCGTCCCAGATGAAACTCTCGCAGGCCAGGCTGCAGCTCGAAAGGGCCTCGATCCAGCGAGAGAAAGCCCAGGTCCAGATCGTGAACTCAAGGGAAGAGTACGATCGTTACAAAAGACTTTACGACGCGAACCTCGTGAGCGAACGCGAGGTTGCACAACTGAAGTACAAAATCGACGAACTCGAGCACGACGAGCGAATCTCAGACTCCGAAGCGCGCGAGTTGAGTCATCGAGTCGGAGAGTTGGAGTCGGAGATCGCCCAGTCGCAGCTCGAGATTTCGAGAACCGAAATTCGAGCGCCATTCTCTGGCTTGATCACCGAACGTATGGTCGAGTCGGGACAGACGGTCAAGAATCTGGACGGCCTTTTCAAGCTTGGAGACTTCTCGCCCCTGCATGCCGATGTCTTTCTTTCCGAGAGGGAAGCGCTTCGAGTCAGGCCGGGTCAGACGACCAAAGTCAGCCTCGGAGTCGACGAGAAGGTTCAGGCGAACGGACGTGTCTCGCGGGTGAGCCCCATCGTCGACCAGTCGACAGGCACGGTGAAGGTGACGGTCCAACTGAGCCCGAGCGAGGCCGCGTTCAAGCCGGGAGCGTTCGTCCGGGTCGACATCAAGATCGACACTCATAATGACACTCTCTTAATCCCCAAGCGGGCGCTGCTCGAGGAGGACAACGAGTCCTTTGTGTTCGTCGTCCTGGACGAGAAGGCGCATCGGATCAACGTGACTCGAGGATTCGAGTCGGAGAGCCAGGTGGAGATCCTGACGGGTCTGAGTCTCGGCGATCAGGTCGTTGTCGCCGGCCAGGGAGCCCTGAAGGAAGATCGCAAGGTCAAGATCGTCGAATTGTAAAAACCTCACATTCCATGGGAGGCCCGGCCGTGTTCGGTGCCTTCCTTTCTCGACCCTCCACCGGAAGACCGCAACGATATTGCTCAGCCGCAACCGGCATTCAGGCGCTTGAGCTCGCGCCGCTGCCCGCTTCTCCTGGTCGAAGAAGATCCACCCGGCCTCGAGACTGCGTTCGTTCGAAGGAGCTTTGGAAGCCAAACGCCCGACCATCGATCGGGAGAGCCGCCTCCACTCGGAGGCAAGGATCGATAGAACGATGAATCTGCTCAAATCCTGCATCGAACGTCCTGTTACGGTGTCGATGTTCGTCGTCGCGGTCGCCTTGTTCGGGCTCGTATCACTCGATCGCCTGGCACTCAATCTGTTGCCCGACATCTCGTATCCTTCGCTGACGATCCAGACGGACTACGAGGATGCAGCACCGGAAGAAGTCGAGATCCTGATCACGAGGCCGATCGAGGAAGCCGTTGGTGTCGTTCCCGGACTGACGCGTATCAGCTCGGTTTCGCGTTCTGGCCAGTCTGAGGTGATCCTCGAGTTCAGCTGGGGCACGCGGATGGACCTTGCCAGCCTCGAAGTGCGCGAGAAGCTCGACTTCGTTGACTTGACCGACGACGCCAAGAAGCCCGTGATCCTCCGTTTCGATCCGACCTATGACCCGATCATGCGAATCCGGCTCTCGGGCGACATGAGCCTGAGCCGTCTCCGCTACGCGGCCGACAAGCAACTGAAGAAGGATCTCGAGTCGACTGACGGAGTCGCGGCGATCAAGGTCATCGGCGGCCTGGAAGAGCAGATCCGCATCGAGATCGACGAGCAGAAACTCGCTGAACTCGGTATCTCGATAACGGAAGTCACCCAGGTTCTGGCACAGGAAAACCTCAATCAAGCCACCGGGAGCCTTTACGACCAGGACTCACTGTACCTGGTCCGGATGCTCAACCAGTTCCGAAGCGTTGACGAGATTCGGAACATCATCGTCCGCAGCACCGACGGTCGGAAGACCACACTGGGAGACGTGGCGAAGGTGTGGCGCGGCGTCAAAGAGCGCGAAATCATCGCGCGGTTGAATGGCAAAGAGAGCGTGGAACTGGCGATCTATAAGGAAGGCGACGCCAACACCGTCACCGTTGCCAACTCAGTTCAAACAAAGCTCGAATCCCTCAAGGAGGCTGGGCTCTTCCCGGAAGGTGTCGAGTACGAGCCAGTCTTCAACCAGGCTGACTTCATCGAAAACGCGGTCAACAACGTCCTCTGGGCGGCGATACTCGGGGGCCTGCTCGCCACGATCGTTCTATTCGTCTTCCTGCGGGACGCGCGAAGCACGCTGATTATCGGTTTCTCGATCCCGATTTCGATCATGGCAACCTTCTCGATGATGTATCAGACTGAAATCACTCTGAACATCATGTCGCTCGGCGGTGTGGCGTTGGGTGTCGGAATGCTCGTCGACAACTCGATTGTCGTCCTCGAAGCGGTCCACCGCTATCGGAATGCCGGAGTCGACCTGGCGGTTGCCGTCTACAAAGGGACGAAGGAAGTCGGAAAGGCCGTCACGGCTTCGACATTGACCACGGTTGCAGTCTTCCTGCCGCTGGTCTTCGTCGAAGGAATCGCAGGCCAGCTCTTCCGTGACCAGGCCCTGACGATCACCTACTCTCTGTTGGCCTCGCTGCTCGTCGCGCTCACTTTCATCCCGATGGTCCTGGCTTTGAGAATGAGGCGCTCCGACGAGCTGCTCGGCGGAAAGGGGGCCTCGAAGCCGGCGCAAACCGATAAGGAAAGATCGAGAATTCAGGCCGCTTTTCATTTTCTTTTCGTTTCGACGGTGACCATCATTCTGACCGACCTCAGACGCCTGTTCCGGTTGCTTGGACGAGGCGTAACGAAGGTCCTCAACCCGGGTCTCGACCTGTTCCAGTGGTTCTTCGACAAACTCCGCAAGGGGTATCCCAAAGCGCTCACATGGTCTCTCGACAACAAGAGTCTGGTTCTGGCCTTTACTCTTGCGCTGATCGCTGCCAGCGCCGTGCTCTCGCGCCAACTGGGGGCCGAACTCATTCCATCGCTCACCCAGGGAGAGTTCGCCTTCGAGATTCGCCTTCCGCAAGGAAAGCCTCTCGCTCAAACCGATCGGGTCCTGTCAAAGATCGAGAACGACGTTGCGGCTTATCCCGAGATCGGAACCGTCTATTCCAGTGTCGGCGGGAGTAACGAAAACCAGTTCTCTCTCAACCGAGAAGAGGAAAACATCGGCCAGCTCTACGTCGTCATCGCCGAGGGACGAGACAAAGAAGACGAGCAGCGAGTGATCTCGCGAATTCGAGGGGAGTTGGCCGGATATCCTGAGGTCACCTATACATTCCGACGCCCCACCCTTTTCAGCTTCAAGACTCCAATCGAGGTGGAGATCTACGGATACGACCTGACCAGCCTTCGAACGGCAGCCGGTCAGGTTGCGAATGACCTCCGCAACGTCGAGGGCTTGAGCGATATCAAGACCACGACGGAACTGGGGAATCCTGAAGTCCAGGTTCGATTCGATCGGGAGAAGCTGGCTCGACTGGGGCTCGATGAAGCCCAGATCGCGACTATCCTGCGTAACAAGATTCGAGGGGACGTTGCGACTCGCTTTCGGGAAGAGGACAAGCAGATCGACATCCTGGTGCGAGCCGAAGAAGATTCGCGCAAATCGCTGGCGGATCTTCGCGACCTCACGGTCAACGTGTCGCCGGCGGCGGCCGCTGCGAATCGTGGGAACGCCGGGAACTCCGAAACAGGGATGCCGAGCAGCGCGAGAGCGGGAACCGTTCCGATCAGGCTGGGTTCGGTAGCTGAGGTCTCGGTGAGCCGTGGTCCTGCCGAGATCCGACGTGTCCGAAACCAGCGGGCGGCCATCGTCTCTGCGAATCTGATCGGACGCGACCTCAGCGGGGTTTCCAGAGAGATCCAGGCGAGGCTGATGGCTTTGAAGGCTGATCTCCCGGTGAACACGACCGTGACATTGGCCGGTCAGAACGAGGAGCTGAACGCTTCGTACAACAGTCTTCTGTTCGCACTTGGTCTGGCAGTGTTCCTGGTCTACCTGGTCATGGCGTCTCAATTCGAGTCGCTCATCCATCCCTTCATCATCATGTTCACCGTTCCCCTGGGCGCGGTCGGTGTCGTCCTTTCACTGTGGTTGAGCGGAACGAACGTCAGCGTCATGGTCTTTCTCGGCGGGATCATTCTTGCCGGGATCGTAGTCAACAACGCCATCGTCCTCGTGGACTACACCAACCAGCTCAGGCGTGAGGGTCATTCGAAGCGTGAGGCCCTCCTGCAGGCCGGCCAAGTCCGGTTGAGACCGATCGTGATGACTACCCTGACGACAGTCCTCGGCTTGATTCCGATGGCGATCGGATGGGGCGAAGGGGCCGAGGTTCGTGGTCCGATGGCCGTTTCCGTGATGGGCGGCCTGCTCTTTTCCACCCTTCTCACCCTGATCTTTATCCCAGTCGTCTATGAACTCGTCGATCGAAAGGTCTTCGAGTCGGATGCAGCAAAGGTGAGAGAAACAGACCCCGGTCTGGCCGAAGGACTTCAGCCGGCCTTAGGAGACTGATACCGATGGTCGAACTGGTCGGATCGAACAAAGGTGATCAGAGTAGCCGGGAGCTTGGAATCCGCATCTCCGGATTCTCGATCCGCTACCCCGTGTCGGTGTGCATGCTTCTGCTTTCGTTTCTCGTGATGGGAGCCGTGGCCGTTTCGAAGATTCCGCTGGTGCTCCTTCCCAATATAAACGCGCCGTTTGTCGTCGTCGTGGTGCCTTACCCGAACGCCACCCCTGAGCAGATCCAGGAGACGATTACTCGTCCCGTGGAGGAAGTGCTCGCGACGATTCCCAACGTGCGTCGCCTGACGTCTCGCTCGAGTGTGGACCAGGGCCAGATCGTCCTCGAGTTCGGTCTCGAAGAGGACATTGACTACGTTCGAGCGGAGATCCGTGAGAAGGTCGAGCAGGTTCGGAAGGACCTGCCCAGCGACGTTCGAAACATCTACGTTCAGAACTTCAATACGGTCGACATCCCGATCATCGAGGGACGCATTTCATCCGGGCGCGATCTGAGAGGCTCGTATGACTTCCTGGACCTCAAGATCAAACGGCCCCTGGAACGAGTGTCCGGCGTCGCCGAAGTCAGCATCGACGGCGTTTCGCGACGAGAAGTGAACATCGATCTCCGACTCGATGATCTGAAGCGATACCGAGTCGATATCGACGCTCTCTTCAGAAAGTTGAACGGGTCGAATCTGAACATGTCGCTCGGCCGGGTCGAGGACGCGGGCTATCGTTTCGGGGTGCTCACGGACGGCACGGTCGACTCGCTCGAGGATCTTCGCAATTTCCCTGTAAACGAAAGGGGCCTGCTGTTGAGCGACATCGCGTCTGTGGAGATCAGAAGCCCTGCGCCGGCGTACGGACGGCACCTGAACGGCGAGTTTGCCATCGGGCTCAGCATTCGCAAGGCTTCGGACGCCAACACTGTCGAAGTTGTCGACGGTGTGCTTGCGGCGGTCGCCGAACTCAACCGGGATCCGAGCCTGCAGGGGATTGAGGTTCTCATCTGGCACGATGCCGGGCATGAGATCACGAACTCGTTGTCGGGCCTTCTCAACGCCGGAGTCTTCGGCGCACTCCTAGCGGTCGCGGTTCTCTTTCTTTTTCTCAGGAAGATCGGTGCCACTCTGGCGATCGGCCTTTCGATCCCATTTTCTATCGTAGCGGCTGTCGGGTTCATGTATCTGCTCGGACAGAGTTTGAATGTCCTTTCGATGATGGGGCTGATGCTCTCGACCGGAATGCTCGTCGACAACGCAGTGGTCGTTCTGGAATCGATCTATCGTCGTCTGGAAAGGGGCGAGGATCGAGTGACGGCGGCTCGGAACGGGACTCAGGGGGTGATACGAGCTGTCATCGCCTCGACGCTGACGTCGATCATTATCTTCGTCCCGCTCGTCTTCGGTAAGAAGTCTGAGATCTCGCTCTTCCTCGGGCACACGGGATCCGCGATCATGATCACCCTCGCATGCTCGCTGTTCATCTCGGTCACCTTGATTCCGCTGGGACTGGCACGTTTCTTCAGGCTGCGTGTCGCACAAGACGCTCCGCAAGCAAGGAACTCCGTGAGGCGGACGCAGTTCCTGCGAAAGTACTCACGGTTCCTGATCTGGACGCTCCGCCACCCGGTTTGGACGGTCGTCGGAATCATGCTGGTCCTGGCTTCATCGGCTTTCCCCTGGACCAATCTGTCGGACAATTCGATCTACGCCCAGGATATGGAAGCCCTCACGGTCGAGTATGAGTTCAGTGAGAACTACCACTACGGGAAAATCGAGGAAGATTTCGTGAGTCCCGTGGAGGCGTTCCTGCTTCCCAACCGCGAGAAATTCGGCATCGAGAACATCTACAGCTATTACGGGAACAACGAAGCGAACACTCGGATCTTCTTTGATGAAGAGAAGGTCTCGATCGACCAGATCGAGGAGATCCGCAAGGAAATCTCGGAGGGACTCCCGATCCTGCCTGGAGCCGACGTCCGGCTCGGACAGCAAGAGGGCTCCGAAAACCGGAATTTCCTTCAGGTGAGCTTCTACGGTGAAGATCCGTCGACCTTGAGAGACCTGGTCCTCGACGCAAAGCGCAGGCTGAAGGAGCATGAAGAGTTTGACGAGATATTCACGGGAGTCGACAAGGCCCAGGAAGAGGTGCAGCTGACGCTGAACCGGGAGCTGGCACGCAAGTACGGCGTCTCTCCCGAATCTGTGGCCGGGCTCTTGGGCATCATCCTTCGCGGGAGTCAGTTGCGAGGTTATCCCACCGAGCAGGGAGAGATCGAAGTCTGGATCAGGCTCCGTCCCGGAGATCGCGAGGATCTGAACGATATGAACGCGATCGTTGTGGGCAGCGGGCCGGACGGTGAGGAGATTCGACTGTCTCAGATTGCCGACCTCGATGTGGTCGAGACTCCGGGATCGATCTCTCGCGAAGATCGGCGAACCTATTCATCGATGTGGATCAACTACAAAGGGGATCAGACCGAGGAAGGAAAGGAACTCATCAGTGACACCCTCAACCTGATGGAGATCCCTTCGGGATACGCCTGGAGCTTCGGGTTTCGGACGCGTGAGCGTGAAGACCAGAACACCGATTTCGTCTTTAACCTGCTGCTGGCTCTTTTTATGGTCTACTTCGTGATGGCGTCGTTGTTCGAATCCCTTTCACACCCCTTCGCGATCATGTTTTCTCTGGTTTTCGCGATTCCAGGAACGACGTGGTTCCTGTACCTCACCGGCACGCCGTTTAATCTGATGGGCTTCATCGGAGCGATTATCCTGGTTGGTATTGTCGTCAACAACGGCATCGTGCTGATCGATCACATCAACAACCTCCGGAGAGCCGGTAAGGGCCGCTCGATGGCGATCCTGCTGGGATGCCAGGAGCGTTTTCGACCGATTCTCATGACCGCCGCCACGACCGTCGTCGGACTCCTGCCGCTCTCCATGGGGACGAGCGGGATCTTCGGACTTCGCTACTACCCGATGGCTCGGACCGTTATGGGAGGCCTGATCGCCTCGACAATCCTGAGCCTCATCGTCCTGCCGACCGTCTACCGGCTGATAGACGATCTTTCGGCCTGGGCGAGGGATGTCTGGTTCGCAAGTCGCCCTCAGGAGCGCGAGGAGGACACTGTCGCCGAAGAGGGCGTTCCTGCCTGACTCTGATTCCTGCAGGGTTGGGGCGAGGGATCGGCACCACGACGAATCGGGCGTCACGAACCACGATACTCGTAGAGAACCGCAGCCGTCCCGAAGTGGAAAGGCCGCTGGTCGATGAGCCGTCTCATCCAGCACACCCTTCCAGAAAGAGGGACGCGCTTGAGAATGGAAGCGAAGATCGCCCTCCCAACAAACGTCATCGCCCTTGAGGAAGGGAGTACCAAGTCAAGAATGAGTCCGCGAGATCGGGCGCTATGCTTCGACCAGAACCGACAGGTGACGGCCCCGGTCGGTCAGCTTTTGACGGATTGCCATATGATCGACGTCAGCCAGCTTGCACCAATAAGGGAAGCCGTCGTCATCGCTGGCGATCCATTCGATCGCTTTCTTTTTCAAGAGTCTGTAATCCTTTCGCGACGTCTCTTTAACCGACGCCAGATCCAGAACCGCTTCGTGCCATGCCTGCCTCAATATGGCAACCGCCAGGTTCCTCTCAGATCTCGACTCTAACGCCCTGCCTCTCCGCCTGATATTGCCTTGATAAGCCCTGACTTTCATTGGGCCGTATACTAGCACAACTATCGGCGAATCGAGCCGAAATTTTCGGGCGTTTTGATCGGATTGGACGCACGAATACGGAGGATTGGAATTGCCAGAATCGATTCCGAATATTGGTCGGAAGTGCTTGATTCGAGAGCGGTTCCGGGGTGTCGTTGGACCGTCAAGCCGGGTCTCTTGCGGCACCTACTCCTTGACAAACCCCACGAACATCAGACCTCCACCGCGCTGGACTTGGAGCACGATTGGATCGGTGATCCGGGCGCGTTTCAGGCTGTCGCGAAGGCCCTTCAGGCTCGTAACGGAAGACTTGTTGATCTCCAGGATGATATCTCCTGGTTGGAGACTGGCGCCGCCTGCGGCATCCGAGGCTCGACCTGCGACGATCACCCCTCCCAGTTTTCGCGACGGCGGCAGCAACGCTGACAGTTCCGGGGTCAGGTCGAGAGCCAGAATTCCGAGTTCGCTGATCAGGTTTCGCTCCGGCGTCACCATTTCGGCGAAACGCTCGACATCGTCAGCCCGTTCCACAACCTGAGCCCTGAACTTCTGTTTCGCCCCATTTCGCAAAACCTCCAGTTCCGCGTAGCCGCCGACGTTGACCCGATACAGGTTGACGTCAAACTGGCGACCATTTTCCATCAGCTTCCCGTTCAGGGTGGTCACTATGTCTCCGACTTTGAGGCCGGCCTGACTGGCGGGACCGCCGGGAGACACGTCACCCAGGATCACACCCCAATCCTGCGGAAGGCCGAGGCCGGCGGCCAGTTCTGGGGTGATCGTCTGAGCTTTGACCCCGATGATTCCCCGTTTGACTCGGCCCTGCGCCTTGATCTGGTTGTAGACGTGATTCACGATGTTGCTGGGCGCTGCAAAACCCAACCCTTCGTTGCCTCCACCCTGGCTCAGGATGAAGGTGTTGATCCCAACGACTTCTCCATCGAGATTCAGGAGAGGTCCGCCGCTGCTGCCCGGATTGATCGGGGCGTCGGTTTGCAGGTAGACCATTGGCGCGTCGGCCTCGAGCTGCCGAGCGACAGCACTGATCACTCCAAGTGTGACCGAGTTGTCGAGGCCGAGCGGGCTTCCGAACGCCATCACCAACTGACCCTGCATGAGTCGGTCCGAGTCTCCCAGAGGAAGGTTGGGCAACCCGGTCTGGTTGACCTTGAGCACTGCCAGGTCGGTCTCGCGGTCGATTCCGACGATTTGTGCCCCCAGAGGCTTGCCGCGCGTTCTCACGATTGAGCTTCTGGCCGAGTCACCCTTCGATCGGGCCAGAAAAACCTGGACTCTGCGGGCCCCCTGCACGACGTGGGCATTCGTAACGATATATCCGCTCGGATCGACAATGACTCCCGAGCCTCCGCTCCGCTGGGTCGCGAAGCCTTGACCTGAGAACGACCTATCTCCTAAAGAGCCGTATCCGGTGACGAGAATCTGAACGATGGAAGGGTTCACTCTTCGGGCCAGATCCTGAAACCCCTCGCTGAGAGAGCTCAGAGACGGTTTCTGTGGCGGAGCCGAAGCTGTGATCGGTGTGCTCGCGACCAAAGTCAGCAGAAAGCAGAACAAGAGCACGACTTTCGATCTCATATCAGGTTCCTCCGATCGAACTGAAAACGTATGAATTCGTGTATCAACAGAAGCATTTCATTCTAGCAGAGCATGGGCTGTGCCAAGGAAGGCCGGTGGGTTGCCAAGAACCTTTTCCAAGGGGGGATCAGGTCAGCTCAGAAGTACCATTTGAACGCGACGAAAACCGTGGATGAGACGATTCCATATTCGCTTCGAATGTCGAGATCGGTTCCGAAGCGGTCGCCAAAGCCCGTTTGAGCTGCGAATACAAGAGACGTGTTGTCGCTCGTCGACCAGTTCACGCTCGGTATCCAGAGAGCCGAGGGATCCTGCCAATTGAAAAGGACCGACTGACTGAACGTCCAGAGGGGGTGGAGTTGCCAGTTCAGGGCCCAGCCCGTGTAGTAGGTCCCGAGAGCATTGACTTCGCCTCGTTGGACCCGCTCGGAGGCCGCCAGAAGCAGGTATTCCGAGGCGCTCCCCACGCCGTAGCCGTTGTAGTGGAACTCCAGCGTCATGCCGACGTCCGGGCTCAACTGGCGATCGACGCCGAGAGAGGCCCTCCAGAAGGTCCGCCGATCGATCAGGCGATCGAACGGATCTCCGGACTGAGTCCACGTCAGTTCGCCGCGAATGGCGCTCCCACTGACATCTGCGGTGAAGAAGGCGCCGGCCACAGTGTCCCGATGGAACTTCCCCCCCATGACTCCCACATCGAGTCGACCCAGGTGGAAGCGAGCCTGGGCGGCCGCCGTTCCGTCCCTCTTCATCGAGGGGCCGAGCACGGCCCCGATCACCTGGACCTCAGAATAGTCTCCAGTTGCGATTGTGACTCGGACCGCGTCCACTCCCTCCTTATAATCGCGGTCGATCCTCTGGGGCGCGAATGAGGAGAAGAGGTCCATCACCGGCCAGAAATAGGTCACACCCCAACTGATCGCCTGGCGACCGACAACCACGCGGACCCGATCGAGGTCGAACTGGAGGTTGAGGCGGTCCAACCGACCCACGAGAAGAAAATCATCACCCGTCGTGAACTCGTGCTGGAGGGGCAGGTAGTTTTGGCTGCGGCCGGCGACGGTCGAGGCAGTCGTCGTCGCCGCGCGAGGCGAAAGGAACTCCAGGACGGCGTGTGACTCGAACTTGATGTGCTGATTGAGACGGGACGCAAAGGTGAGTCTGAACGATCCGAACTCGGTATCCCTGCGGGGACTGTCCGGAAATTCTGGAAGACCCTCCAGCCGAAAGAACTGATAAGCACGCACCGAGCCACCCCAATCAAAGGACTGGCTACGCACGTCATCCGCGGCGATGAACCCGGCGATAGCTGCGATGGCGAGAAGGCCGCGTCGAAAGTCGAAAACCGAAAGTCGAGGGGCTACGGACTCCGCCCTACGATGACGTGCATTCATCGATCACCGTCGCCGATCCTGCGATCCTCATCGATTTGACCGTCCACCAATCTGATCAGACGGTTAGCTCGCTTCATCACTCGCGGATCATGCGTCGAGAAAAGGAACGTCGTGCCGTGCTCACGGTTGAGTTCTTCCATCAGATCCAGGAGTGCGAAAGCGGTTTCGCTGTCCAGATTGGCGGTAGGCTCGTCAGCAAGGACCAGAGCCGGTTCTGCCGCGATTGCGCGCGCTACCGCGACTCTTTGCTGCTGCCCGCCGGAGAGTTCCGAAGGCCGACGATGCTCCAGACCTTCGAGTCCGACTTCGCGGAGAATGCTGCGGACCTTGACGCGCCGCTCCGCGGTCGGCATCCCGCGGAGGAGGAGGATGAACTCGGCATTCTCTTCGGCGCTGAGAACCGGAACGAGATTGTAGGACTGAAAAATGAAGCCGACCTCATTCAGACGGAGTCTGGCCTTCTCGCGTTGAGTCATCCGGGTCAGGTCGTAGTTCTTGACTCGAACGGTCCCCTCGTCCGGATTGTCGAGGCCTGCAGCCACGTTCAGGAGCGTCGTCTTGCCCGATCCCGAGGGTCCAGCGACCGCCACGAACTCCCCCCGTTCCAGGCTGAGATCGACCCGGTCGAGAGCGTGAATGGTCTGATCGCCTTGATGATAGTGACGCGAAACGTCGTCGAGGCGGAGGACTTCTTCTGGACTCATGTATCAATTCCCCAGGAGGTGTACGTTCCCTTTTCGGGCGGCGCGACGGGCCGGCAAGAGAGAGAGCAGCAGTGTCATCGCGAAGACCCAGAAGACAGCTTGGAGGATCCTGTCGACCGACAGCGAAGAATAGAGAATGGGGTCGAATGCCACTCCGGCTGCTGTGAGTTCCCCTTCCCCCGAGTAGAAAGCGTCGAGAGGAATTCCATAGACCCGAAAATAAGTGTGTGCTGAGAAGCCGACTACGACGCCCGCAAGGCATGAGATCGCGGCAACGTAGAGTCCCTCCAGGAGAACCATGACAAAACGATTCCTGGGACTCAGGCCAAGCGCGTCGAGTAGAGAAAATTCCCGGCGTCGCTCCATGACGGACATGAGGAGTGTGTTCAGGACCATGAACCCGATCAGAAAGAAGAGGAAGGTGTTGAAGACGTAGTTGCTACCGTCGTCGATTCGGATGAAATCCCGTAGTTCCGGCATCGCTTCGCGCCAGTTCAGAACTTCGATATCACCGGTCAGCGAGTCTCCCGACCCGGAAAGCTCCCTGGATCGCCTGTCATCTTCGAGGACGATTGCGACCTGATGGACTTGATCGGGCAGGTTGAAGAAGTCCTGGGAGAAAGACAGAGGAGCGATAATCAGCATCTGGTCGAGTTCATCCTGACCCGTCTTGAGGATTCCTTTGACGCGTGCCAGCCTCGACTGAATCTCGGGAGTGTCCGCAGCCTGGCCCATCAGGACGACCTTGTCACCGAGATCGACCTCGAGTTTTCGGGCCACGCCCTCACCCACCAGGATCATCTGACGATCTCCATCTTCGAGAAACTCACCGCTCGAGAGCTTGTCGCGATAAAGGGACGCCCGCCTCTCGGCGCTCGGTTGGACTCCGATGACCTGCACTCCCGTCGCGCCTGAGGCCGACGACGCCAGGCCGGATCCGAAGACCCTCTCAGCGACTGCCTGGACCGGGAAACGGTCGCGAATCGCCTCCAGCCACTCACCGATCCTTTCCTGGTTTCTCCTGTCGAACGCCCGCTCGATCCCGCCGAGGTTCTGATAGCCTTCGCGCTGGACGACAACGTGCCCGGACCCCAGACGGACGGCGTTCTCGACCATCTGTTCGTGACCGCCGTCATTCAGACCCAATGTCAGGAGGAGCAGGGCCAGTCCTAGTGCGACCGTCGCTGACGTCAGCACAGTCCGACGCGTGTGCCTCCAGAGGTTTCTCCATGCGATGACGATGAGGATCTTCAATTTCTTCAGCGCCCCGGTGGGCCCGGCCGCGAGGCAGGGTTTCTGTGGACTTTGCGGCTGTGGGCGAAAGACATCAGCGGTTTCTTCAACTAGCTTTCCGTGCTGGCATTCAACGCTTCGACCGGCTTCAACCGGGCGGCCCTGGTCGCCGGGATCCCCGCAGCCAACAGGGCGGAGATCGCGAGCCCGTACCCGGCCATGACCGCGTTCTCCCACTTCCAGTCAAACCGTAGAATCGGGTCCATATGTGTGTTCATCAATGTCAGTTCTCCGGTCCACCGCGAAAGATCCAGACCATGGGTCGTCAGGTACTGCATGAGCAGCAGGGAGACGAGGAGCCCGGCCACGACGCCCAATGCAGAGAGGAAGAAGCCCTCCGCAAGTATGGAGGTCACGATCTGCGAAGGACGCATTCCCAGCGAACTCACCGTCCCGATCTCACGTGTCCTCTCGAAGACGGCCATCATCATGGTGTTCAGCACTCCGAGAGCCGCAAAGATGGCGACAAAGCCCACGATGATTCCGTTGGCGCTTTCCGACAGCTTCACGTAATCGCGGAGCTGAGGAGAGAGATCTCCCCAGCTCTTTGCCCGGACACCGTCCGGGAGAGAGCCGGACGAGTTGAGCTCGTCACGCAGCAGATCGGCCTGCATCGGTTGCTTCGTTCTCAGGGCAATCTCGTGCACCTGGCCTGAATTGAAGGCCATCAACTCCTGCATGTCCGCCACGTGAAGAATGGCGAGCGATCGATCGAAATGGGAGAGTCCGGTTCGGAGGACACCCCCGACCGTAAAAAGAGCGTTGCCCAGGCTTCCGTCGGCAGCCTGTGTCACGGCGGCCACCTCGCCACCAGGTTCAGCCCGGATCTCTTTGGCAAGGCCTGCTCCCAGGTAGATCATCTGAGCCCCTGGTGCGAGTTCGGCGGACCTGGGAACGACGTCCTCGAGGAAAGTCGTGACTTCCAGCTCCCGGAGAGGGTCGACTCCGATCAGTTGGGCCCCAGCTGAATAATCTCCCGTGGACAGAAGAGCGAAGCCGTGGGCCCGTTCTGAGGAGCCGACGATCTCGGCTCTCTCCACGAGCAGAGATCTGACAGAGTCGCGATCGATGCCGTCCTGCTGGCCCAGTGTGTCGTAGAGGCTTCGATCAGGCAGATAATTCTCATCGTGCAGTTGAACGTGTCCGAGAATCAGGGACGTGCCGTTTTCCAGCATCTGTTGCTTGAGCCCCTCGGTCATTCCCAGCAGCAGAATGAGAAAAACGAAAGCGGTGGCGATCGCTGACGCGCTGATGATGCTTCGCCGTGGGCGGCGCCAGAGGTTGCGCCACCCCAGCTTGAGCAGAAGCATTTTACCTCCGCAACGCCGCGAGCGAGAACGTGCGCGTTGGGATTGGGAGATCGAACTCGAGATCCCTGTAACGCATCTGGGTCAGTTCCTCTGGATCGTCGGCAGGAACCAGTTTCATGACAGCGGGAATGAGTCGACCACCCATTTTTCGGAACTCATGGAACGTCAAGGTGCGCTTCAGCTCTTCATCTTCGTCATAGTAACGGGCCCACGTCGGCATCAGATCGTCGGTTCGGACCTGTTGAACGATCTTGCCCCAAACGACCGCCGCGTCGGGCATTGGAGTCAACTCGAACTCATAGACTTCCGTCCCCTCGCGCTCACCGTGAAACGAGAGCTGGATATCGTAGTCCCGAATCATCCGGCTTTCCTTGACCAGATCATCGTTGGTGAAGTGGGATCCCATCCAGGATCCCATCATCATTGACGACGGAACACGGATCGTGCGATCGATCTTGGGCAGGTAGTTCCAGATATCGCGTTCGACTTTGAGGGTGGCGGTGCCCGCTTCCTTCTTCGGTTCGAGGATTCGAATCAGGGCCTTGTCGGTGCCTTCCGACCAGATCTCAAGTGCCAGCGTCCGTTTCCATCGACGCGTTACGACGGTCATTTCGACCGTTCCGTGTGACGAGTTTCCCCTCATCATGCGGTCGACGCGGTCGATGATCTCCTTCGGATCGATCTCCTGAGAAAGCGCCGGGGCAGAGAAGAGGAAGACCGGCAGAAAAGCGATGTTCGTTAAAAGCCGCTTCGGTTTCATGAAGTGCACCCCGTCAGTTTACGCCCCGGGGAGAGCGGATGTTCAATTTTGGCAGGACAAGCGCGTCCGCGTTGACGATTCCAACACACTTCAAGGATTCCCGAGTGGCAGCCATCCGGTCCCTCCACTAGAATGTCAGGCATGTCCGAGCTGAAGGAACGTATCAAGGTTCGATGTCCCTGCTGCGAGGCCACACTGGTGGTCGACCCTGCGACCGGGCTCGTTCTCAACACCGCAAGGAAGAAGGTGGACTTTTCTCTTGATCAAGCCGTCCAGCGACAGAAAGAGTTCCGTTCCAAGGCCGATGAACTCTTCCAGAAAGCCTTCGACAAGGAGAAAGATCGAACCACGCTGCTGGAAAAGAAGTTTCAGGAGGCTCTTGAATCAAAAGAAGAGCTCCCGGATCCGGAGCGACCTTTCGATCTCGACTGACAGGCGGCTGATCAGAATGGGAAGCGGGTCGTCTGTGGCCCGTTTGCGTGCGTCCGCTTGCGATTCCGTTTGGAGGCCGGTTCAGCCGACTCAAGGTATCGGACTGGGTACCCGACACCCCTCGAAACGGCCTCTTTTTAGACCACGACAAGAAAAGACGACAATACACAGGCATTTGCTCGAAACGGCTGCTAAGATAGCGGCGATTTTCAGAGTGTAGCCGACGATGCTGGAGGAGATCGCCTGATGAAGATCGGAATTCCCAAGGAAACACACCCGGGAGAGAAGCGTGTTCCGG
>CAJHYB010000598.1_pt1 | contig 36968 bp, 31 predicted proteins | sample 9198631 | NCBI WGS metagenome assembly CAJHYB01 (sample SAMEA7708354, study PRJEB35096) | sediment metagenome | biome: marine neritic benthic zone biome [ENVO:01000025]; feature: sediment [ENVO:00002007]; material: shallow marine sediment [ENVO:03000034] sea grass bed [ENVO_01000059] ... | reverse complement strand
GCGCTTCAAGGTCAAATGGAGCGACCACGAATACCTTCAGGTCAAGCATATGCAGGAGACTTTTCGCGAGATCATTTCGACCATGGGCGGAAGGGCACTCTCGCCGATGCCGGGGCCGGAGGAGGGTTACGGCATCCTCCCGCCGGGGATGATCATCCACGAACTCGGCGTCGCGAGGATGGGAAAGGATCCTCGCTCATCGGTCCTGAATGGGCACTGTCAGTCGCACGATGTCAAAAACCTCTTCGTGGCCGACGGGGGCTCTTTTGTCACGCAGGCGGACAAAAATCCGACATGGACGATTCTCGCACTGGCCTGGAGAGCGAGTGACTACATCCTGGAGCAAAGGAGACGGGGAGAGCTTTGAGACGTGAAGAGTCGGGGGAGGGTACGGACACGTTCACGCTCAGGAAGAGGGATGAGGATATGGGTGAATCGAAGAACAGGAAGCAGGAGAAAAGGGCGGTTCTTGACCGACGCGACACGCTGAAGATGTTGATAGGAGCTCCGCTTGCTGCCGGAATGGGCTGGACCTCAAGCGAGGTGATGCTGGCGGCGGAGAAGGTCGCCCGCTCTCAGGAGTCCGAGGAGCCGTTCCAGGCACAATTCTTCAACGACCATGAATACGCGACGGTCCGAGTCCTCGTCGATCTCGTCATTCCGTCGGACGATCGGTCGGGGAGTGCGACCGAGGCTGCGGTGCCCGAGTTCATGGACTTCATTTTGACGGACAAACCGGAAATGCAGACGTCGATGCGTGGTGGTCTGGCCTGGCTCGACGCTCAATGCCTGCGGCTCCACGACAGTTCGTTTCTTCAATGCAGTGACGAACAGAGAAGGGGAGTCCTCGATCGGATCGCCTACCCCGATTCTGCGACTCCCGAGTGGAGTCATGGAGTCCGATTCTTCAACAGTTTCCGCGATCTCACGGCGAGCGGATTCTGGACTTCCGAAATGGGGATAGAGGACCTCGGATACCAGGGGAATGTTTTCGTATCGGAATGGAAGGGCTGTCCGCAGCAAGCACTCGACAAACTCGGCGTCAGCTACGACGACTAGCCGGCAGCACCACGAAGTCAGAAGTCTCGGGGCTCGAGACTTTCCTTGTGTTCGGGGGGCTTTGTGGTTCATATCGGGACAGATTCTCCTCATCTTGACGCTTGTTCGCGCGGCCTATAGACTCGCTGGGAATTCCAAGATCCATCCAACAAGCAGGTAGGTCGCTCATGGGACTCTTCACCCGCGTCTTCGGTCGTCCCTGGTACAAACGTTCGTACTTTTTTGCCCTCATCCGCCTCGGTCTGATCCGGAACCGCCTGCGGCGGGAGAATCTCTACGATACGTCGTTCAGAGAGCCCTCCGCTGACCCTGCCGGACCCGCCAGGGCGAGGACGCCGGACGGGTCCCGGACAGATGCTGACGATTCGAGGATGGGAGCGGCCGGTGAGAGATTCGGGCGCAACGTGCGGCTCAAGCACGTCCACCCGGACGAAGAGAATCTGCTGAAGCCGAACCCCCGAACGGTCAGCCGCGAGCTGCTGACACGAGATCAGTTCATCCCGGCCGAGAGCCTGAACGTCCTGGCGGCGGCATGGATACAGTTCCAGGTGCACGACTGGTTCAGCCATGGAAAGAACGAGGAGCAGAACCCGATCGAAGTGCCTCTCGAGGACGATGATTCCTGGCCCGAGAAGCCCATGACGATTCGCCGGACGAAGCGCGATCCGACGCGGACGGCCGAGGACGATGCGCGCAAGCTTCCACCGACGTATGTCAACACCGAGACGCACTGGTGGGACGGCTCACAGATCTACGGTAGCAACGCGGCGACTCTCGCCAAGGTCCGGTCCGGCGTAGATGGAAAGCTCGTCATCGGCGACGACGGACTGCTGCCCCTCGACGAGAACGGTGCCGACATTACGGGAGTGAGCGGCAACTTCTGGATCGGACTGACCCTTCTGCACTCTCTGTTCACTCGAGAGCACAATGCGATCTGCGACATGCTCAGAGAGGCGAACCCGTCCTGGGGTGAAGAGTATCTGTTCGATCATGCCCGCCTCGTGAACACCGCGCTCATGGCGAAGATCCACACGGTCGAGTGGACTCCCGGGATTCTGGCGACCAGGGAGCTCGAGACCGGAATGAACACGAACTGGTGGGGGCTGGGTCGGAACAGTCGTTCCAGGAAGAGCGGCAACGACATCCTTCATGGGATACCCGGTTCGCCGGTCGACCATCATTCTGCACCGTTCTCCATTACCGAGGAGTTCGCCGCAGTCTACAGGATGCATTCCCTGGTTCCTGACGACTTCAGTTTTCGCGCTCTTACGGACGACACGCTGATTGAAGAGCGGTCACTGCTCGAAGTGGCGGGCCCGAGATCTCGCGAGGTTCTCGGAAACGCCTCGGTCTCAGACGCCTTCTATTCGCTCGGGACGAGCCACCCCGGAGCGATCACGTTGCACAATTTTCCGCGAGGCCTTCAAACCCTCGAGAAACCCTCGGGCCGGAAGATCGATCTGGCCGCAATCGACATTCTTCGCGACCGGGAAAGAGGTGTTCCCCGCTACAACGAGTTTCGAAGGCTTTTCCACATGGAGCCGGTGGAGTCGTTCGAGGAATTGACCGAGAATTCCGAATGGGCCGCCCAGCTCAAGAAGGTCTACGGGGGCGACATAGAGAAGGTCGACCTCCTCGTCGGGACCCTGGCCGAGCCTTTCCCTCCCGGTTTCGGGTTCGGCGACACGGTGTTTCGGGTCTTTATCCTGATGGCGTCGCGCCGGCTCAAGAGCGACCGGTTCCTCTCCAGCGACTACCGTCCGGAGGTGTATTCACAGCAGGGCCTCGATTGGGTCGAGAACAACACGATGATCGACGTTCTGCTGCGACACTATCCCGACCTGGCACCGGCACTCAATGGCGTCGGAAACGCGTTTGCTCCCTGGCGCAAGACGGGATAGTCCTGTCCGAAAAGTGGCGGAGGTCAATTCGGGCGTGTTTTCGCCTCCATACCTATCTTTGTTGGGCTCCCTCGCAAGACGCCCAGTATTGCTGCGTCGCACGCCTCTCTGGCGACGAAAACACACTCCGAATTGACAACAGGATCCGGACAGCAAACTCGCTTATTCGCTGCCTCCGGGGGCCTCGGGTTGTTTCGTTTCGACGAAGCGCTCGTCCTGGTCTCTCCGCCGAAATCTCGAATCCTCGAGCCGAGCGACCGCCTTGCGCAGGTCTTCGAGTTCGATTCGAGGATAGCCGTTTCTGGCGGCTCTCAGGGCCGCGTCGATCACGGCGTTCTTGATGTCGCGGCCGCACAGACCCTCGATCGCTCCCAGGACCTCCGTGTCGACGTCCTCAGCCAGTGGGAGTTCCTCGGGGAGGTGCCTCTTCCAGATCTCTCTTCGGCAGACCTCGTCCGGGCGCGGAAAGCGGACATGGCGCATACGGGTCTCGAAGGCTTGATCGTAGTTCTCGATCAGATTCGTGGAGAAGATGACAAGCCCTGCGTACTGTTCGAGCGAGATGAGCAGCTGACTCCTCATCGAATTGATAGCCTGATCGGCCCCCTGATGAATCGTCGTCAGCCGCCTCGAGAGCAGCGAGTCCGCCTCGTCTATGAAAAGAACCGCCTCATCCCGTTCGGCGGCGTGGAAGACAGCCGCGATGTTCTTCGAACTGTCCCCGACGAATTTGCTCTCGATCTGACCGTAGCTGCCCAGAATGATGCGTTTTCCCAGGTAACTGGCGATCGCGTGGGCTGCAAGCGTTTTCCCGGTACCCGAAGGGCCGTGGAGATTGAGCGCCGAACGTGGGTAGGGCTCGATGCTCCTCAGATTCCACTTGTCGAAGACGGTCTCCTCGACTCTGAGCAGATCGACCGCTGAGAGAAGATTTTCCTGCACTTCGTCAGGGACCACCAGGAAGTCGAAGTCGTAAAGAGGAACGCGAGCCAGGTACTGCTCGGCGCGCTCCTCGATCGACATCTCATCGTTTCTCGGCCCGGGCGGAAACTCGATCGACGGACGGCGTCCGGCACCTAACCCGGCAACATCGCGGGGAGTCTTGGTGACGGGCTTTTCTTCCGCGGGAGGATCTCCGGCACCGACCTGAATCGAAATACCATCCAGCCCCGTGCTCGACAAAAGCTCCTCGACGGACTGGACCAGCTGCATTCGACAATCATCCGCAATCGGATCGGGCAGGTAGTCCGGGATGCCGTCGACTTTGATGTTGAATTTGTTCTTGATAGGCATCGTTTTTTCCAGATGCGATTAAATCACAATTTGTCGGAACGTCGGAAAGTCAGCTTCGGAAGGTCGGAGGGTCGGCGCGGTTCACCGACACCGGGCGGATAATGGCTCGGGTCTGCTCGCTGAACGCATCCTGAGAGTCGTTCGGCGACTGACCGAATCCGGAATCCGCGAGATCCGTTCAATTCGTGATAATCCGTGGCAAACGCTTACTGTACCCGTACCCGCCTCCGTCCTATCCTCCTGCCTCTTTCAACAACACCTGCGGTCGGCTCTGAGTCAGGATCTCGATCCGCGTCCTGCCCCCGCAGAACTTTTGGATCAGCGTCTCCAGGTCGGAAAGGGCCGCTTCGATGTCACCGGTGAGAATCGGGGGTAATCCTTCGGCGACGAGCAGGGCGCTGCGGGTCTGTTCTGTCAGTTTTGTGCGATCGGCCTCTCGCCAGTTCCAGCGCCGGCAGACGGCTCCACCACCGTCCCTGTAAATCACCTCTCCAGGTGTTGGGACCTTCTCTTCGCGATCACCCAGGAGAAGAACCGCTTTTTCGTCTTCGGAAGCGCGACTGAGGACGAGATCGCCCTGGACCGCGTCCAGGTCTTCGCCACCCATTGGAACCAGATGCCTGAGCGAGACGGCATTGTAAAGATCGACGAGCGAATTGATCGACGGCAGAGATTGCCCTTTCAGAGCGCGCCTCGACAGCGCTTCGATGGACGATGGGTACTTCTTCGGCTTGGCCCCGAAAGCCCGGTAGGCTTCGCGCCAGGTGGCGATTCGAGGATGCTGAACCAGCGGTATGGTGCCGATAGATTCCAAAACACTTTCGAGAGCCTCATCCAAAAGGGCACGGACTTCCGGAGCGGACCCATTGTTGTCGGTTCCGCGGACAACCAGGACCCCGATCACCGCCTCAGGAAAGAGCGAAAACAGAGATTCATCTACTCGGAGGAACATGGTCCGAGAGTTTATAGGAAGTCGAGGAGTCGGAGAGTCGGAAGGATGGAGGGTCAGAGAGTTTGAAAGTTTGAAAGTCGCAAAACCAGACGACTGAATGCCACGAAGACAATAAGTGTCGGCGGAAGCCCGATACGTCTACCGGCCCGTCAGGCAGCGGACCCGCACAGCCCTGTCCTTCGGATCAGAGAACTCCGCTGACCTTCCGGGCTTCAGACTTTCCGACTTCCTGCTTTTCTGACTTTCCGACCTGCTAGACTGGTCAGGGCCGGAAGGGACGAGAGGACGCATGGAAAAGCGAATCTATGGAGCACCCCCGGGCTCTCCTCCGGCCGTACTCGGGCGCACCCTCCCATCGCTGCTCGAGGAGGCGATCGAAAAGAACCCCAATCCCAGCGCGCTTAACCAGAGGCGAGACGACGGCTGGATCCCTTTGTCGAGTGAAGAGTTCCTGCGTCAGTCGGAAGAGATCGCGCTGGGGCTTCTCGAGATCGGTCTGGCCCATGGTGACCGTGTCTGCCTCTTCATGGAAAGCGACGTCTACTTCTGCGTCGCCGACATGGCCTGCCTGATTGCGGGACTGATCGATGTCCCGATCTACCTGACCCATTCCGAGAACTCCATCCGATTCGTACTCGGACACGCACAGGCCCGGGCACTGGTCGTGACGAACTCCGCTTTGCTCTCGAAGGTCGGTCCCTTGTTGGAGGAAGCCACCTTCATAAAGACGATCGTCATTGCGGAATCGGAGGCCGGCGAGAATGGCGCACCCTCCGGCATTTCGGCGGACATCCGGGTCCACGACTTGGACTCTGTGCGAACCATCGGGAAGAGGAGACTCGAGGAAGAACCCGAGGCGGCTCAACAGCTGAAGTCCGAGATCGATCCCCGGGACACGGCAACCGTCATTTACACGTCCGGAACAACCGGTGAGCCGAAAGGCGTCATGCTGACCCACCAGAACATCAGTTCCAACGTCTTTGGTGCCTTCGGGACCATGAAGGGGCTGATGCGGGGACAGGAGGAGGTGATTCTCTCATTCCTTCCATTGACGCATGTCTTCGCCCGGATGCTGCACTACGGCTACACGAACTACGGATGCTCGGTCCACTTCACAAGCCCCGAGCATTTTGCTGAAGATCTGAAGACCGTCCGCCCCACGAGCTTTGCGACAGTCCCTCATGTCATCGAAAAGATCTATGAGAAGGTGGTGGTCACCGGCGCTCAACTGAAGGGTTTTCGGAAGAGGATCTTCGACTGGGCCCTGGCCCAGGCACACAAATATGACCTGATTAGAAGACGAGGGCCGGCGTCCTGGGCGAAGCTGAAACTCGCCGATCGGCTCGTGTTTTCAAAATGGCGTGAGGCTGTCGGAGGACGAATCCGGGCCGTCATTTGTGGAGGAGCCGCAATCGGAGCCGATCTCGTCAACATTTTCGCGGCCGCCGGAATCCCGATCCTGGCCGGCTACGGACAGACCGAATCGAGCCCCGTGATCAGCTACAACCGGGAAGGAAACAACCGACCTGGGACCGTCGGCTATCCGCTCCCAGGCGTTGAAATCATGCTGGCGGAAGACGGAGAGATTCTGACTCGAGGTCCCCATGTCATGCATGGCTACTATCGGAACCCACAAGCGACGCAGGACACGGTGGACATGGATGGTTGGCTGCTCACGGGTGACATCGGCGAGATCGAGCGAGACGGATGCCTGAAGATCACCGATCGAAAAAAGTCACTCTTCAAGCTCTCGACCGGGAAGTACGTCATCCCGCAGCCGATCGAGAACCGCCTTCTGCAGGAACCGCTGGTCAACCAGATCGTCGTGACAGGATCGGGGCGCAAATTCTGCACGGCGCTCATCTTTCCCGAAGAGGAGGCACTGCGTGTCTTCGCACGGCTTCGGGGCCTGGACGGATCCCGGCTCTATGAGGAACTGCTCGGAGAGGACGTCGTCGTCAATAGGTTTCAGGAACTGGTCGATAAGGCCCACAAAGGCATGCCTCATTGGTCGACGATCAAGGAATTCCGGCTCATTCCCGAGACTCCGACTCCGCTGAATGGGCTTCTGACGCCGACCCTGAAGGTCCGCCGGACCGAGTTCGCAGAGCGCTACTCTGAAGAAATCGCTTCGATGTACGAGGACGAAGATGAGATCGGAAGCTCCGAAAAGGGGCCCACGAAAGAGCCTGGGGAAACGTCCGGCCCCAGATCTTAGAGTCGAACATCTCGTTCCCTTGAGGCGCGGGATTCCGGTGCCTTCCAAACGACCGCTGACCGTCGGCACTCCGGTTATGCAGTTCAGGAAAACCGAAATCCCAACGGCCTCACACGAAGCGTCGGCTCATGCCGACACACTACGGAGTGTGTGCTTTGCGATGGAGTTCAGTGGCCGCCCGAAATGGCGCGTCGACTGGTCCCGATCCTTTGGGCAAGCTCCACTTTCCCCTCCCGTTTCGCACCGCGCTGTTCTAGAATCGAGCCTCACACTTGGAGGAGGGTCGCGTGAAAAAATTTCTACTGGGATGCCTGGTCTTCGTCGTTCTCGCTGCGGTTGGACTTTCCGTGGCCGGATATTTCTTCGTCTATGCTCCCATCAGAGACTTCGCAAACAAGATGGACGAGGTCGCTCGTCTCGATGAGCAGATCGAGAACAAGTCCTCCCACAGCCCCCCCTCCGACAATCTCCTCACCCAGGACCAAGTCAGTCGTTTCGTTAAGGTGCAGAGAAGCTTTCAGGAACGACTGGGAGATGACTATCAGGGCTTCAGGGCAAAGATCGAAGAAATCGACCAGCGGAAGAAGGCCGGAGGTGGAGATCCTGGAATCATGGAAATGGCTCGCCTGGTTGGCGACTTTGTCGGCCTCGTCACGGGGGCCAAGAGAGCACAGGTTGACGCACTCAACGCGAACGGTTTCAGCCTGAAAGAGTACGAGTGGGTGCGTGAAAAGTCCTGGGAAGCAATGGGAGCCTCCTTCGCGTACATGGACCTCGAGAAAATAGCCGAAGCGGCCCGAAACGGGGAACTTGGAGATGTCACCGGCACTTCCGAAGAGGTCCGTTCTTCGGCGCCGCCAGAGAACGTCGCCCTTCTGAAGCCCTACGCAAACGAATTCGAAAACTGGGCACCGGTCGCCTGGCTGGGCTTCTGAGACGTCGGGCGGCGCGGCCTGGTGCAGCACGCCAGAAGTCTTGATCCCCCCAGCGGCCCCTCGCCGCGCTGGCTTTGTTGCGCTCGCTCGCCATAGGACCCGATATTGCCTCCTCGCGGCGCCTCCCCTGCGACGACGATTGACACGCTGCAGGGGACCAGAACTCATGGCGAGCTGCACTAGTCAATTCGTCGGGCCGAAGGCGGGCATTCCGCTTCCAGGAGACCTTCGATCAAGCTCCACAGAGCCTCGGCGTGCTCGAAGCGCGAATGGGTCTGACCGAAGGAGACCCGAATCACATACCTGCCGTCGAGGCGAGTATGGGTGAGCAGCGCTTCTCCTGACTCGTTGACAGACTGTAGCAGAGCCTCTGTGCTCTCATCCGTGTCGAGCCGGAAGCAGACGGTGTTGAGCCTTGGTTCCGCGACCAGGCAGAAGCCCTCCCTTTCCCTGACACGTGAAGCGAACCACGAGGCCATGTGCAGGTGCAATCGCACCTTCTCACGCAGCCCCTCGACTCCGTAGGATCGGATCACGAACCAGAGTTTGAGAGCGCGGAATCGCCTTCCGAGTTGAATGCTCCAATCCCGAAAGTTTTCCGCTGCTTCGTCGTGCTGCGTCTTCAGGTACTCCGGCTGAATCGACAACGCCTGCTTCAGCCAAATCGGTTCGCGGACGAAGTAGGCGCAGCAATCGAAGTTCGTGAAGAGCCACTTGTGGGGATTGAAGAGGAAGGAATCGGCACCCGCAACGCCGTCCATGACCCACCGCATTTCCGGCAGGATCGCGGCAGACCCGGCCAGGGCCGCGTCGACATGGAGCCAGATTCCTTTCTCACCACAGAGTTCGGCGATCTCGGCGACGGGGTCCACGGCGGTGGAAGAAGTCGTTCCGACTGTGGCGCAGACGAAACAGGGAGTATGTCCTTCGCGCTCGTCCTGATCGATCGCTTCACGTAGCGAGTCGGCCCGCATGGCGAACCTTCTGTCGACCGGCACGAGTCGCAGAAACGCTTCGCCCATGCCCGCTATCCGGACAGCTTTCAGAACCGATGAGTGAGCCTGATCGGACGTGTAGCAGGTCAGTCTGGCCTTTCCGTAAAGACCGCTCGAGTTGGCGGCGTTGGATTTCTCTCGAGCGGACAGCAGCGCACAGAGTTGTCCAGTCGAAGCGGTGTCCTGGATACAGCCGGCCCAATCGAGTCCGACCATTTGTCCCAACCACTCCATCATACGGATTTCGAGCTCTGTCGCCGCGGGGCTGGTGGCCCAGGACATCGCATTGACGCCGAGGCCAGCCGAGAGCAGATCGCCGAGGATGCCCGGTCCGCTGTGATTGCAGGGAAAGTACCCGAAAAAACGTGGATCGTTCCAGTGGGTCACCCGCGGGAGGATCAGATGCCGAAAGTCCGAGAGGACCTCACCTCCCGCATCAGCTGTTTCGGGAGGTGCCTCAGGAAGAAGAGCCAGCAGCTCGCCCGGTTCCGTGCGCGGCGACACGGGTCCTTCAAACCCGTTCTCCATGTAGTCAGCGATCCAGTCGATGACCTCGTAGCCGAGTCGTCGAAATTCCTTGTGGTCCATCCGGGGGAGGATAAAGGGGAGGAGAGGGCAGGGGCAAGGGCAGGGGCAAGGGCAGGGGCAGGGGCAAGGGCGGGAGGTGAGGCGGAGGCTCCTGCTCGTCAAGACTCGGACACGGATGGCTCAGGGGACATGGATCTTACCGGTTTCGGACAACACCCAACACCCACCACCCAACGAAACAACACCCAACACAAAGGGGGCGGCCAACAGGCATCCGCCATCCTGCCTACAGCATGAGATTCTCGAAGATTCCCGCAGCGCCCATACCTCCGCCGATACACATCGTGCAGAGTCCGTATCGGATCTCCCGCCTTTTCATCTCTTGCAGAAGCGTCGCGGTGAGTTTGGCCCCGGTGCATCCGAGGGGATGGCCGAGTGCGATCGCGCCTCCGTTGACGTTGACGATGTCCGGGTCCAGGCCCACTTCGCGAATGACGGCCAGGGCCTGAGCGGCAAATGCTTCGTTCAGTTCCACCAGTCCGATGTCGGACAGCTGCAACCCGGCTTTTCTGAGGGCTTTCGGGATGGCTTCGACTGGCCCGATTCCCATGATCTCCGGAGCCACTCCGGCAACGGCATAAGACACCAGGCGCGCTATGGGCCGGAGAGAAAGCTCCCGCACGACGGATTCGCTCACGACGACCGAGGCCGCAGCCCCGTCCGACATCTGAGAAGCGTTGCCGGCGGTCACAGTTCCCTTCATCTTGAAAGCCGGTCGGAGCCTTGCCAGAGCTTCGATGCTGGTGTCGGCGCGGGGGCCTTCATCGATCTTGAATCCCGTCTCTATCGTCCGAGTCTGCCCGTTGTCGTACACAGTCTCGCGGACGTTCAGAGGGATGACTTCCTCGAAACGGCCTTCGGAGATGGCGGCCAGAGCATTCCGGTGGGATCGGAGCGCGAAGGCGTCCTGATCTTCGCGCGAGATCTCGTAGCGCTTCGCGACGTTCTCCGCCGTGATTCCCATGGTGACGTAGACGTCCGGGTCGCTTTCGACGAGGCCGGGATCCGGAGAGAAGAAGAACCCGGCCATCGGTACCAGACTCATCGATTCCGAACCACCGGCGACGACGATGTCGGTGTGACCGGCCTGGACCGACTGGGCGGCCATCGCAATGGTCTGAAGCCCTGAAGAGCAGAATCGGTTGACGGTGGCTGCGGGGACGGAACCGGGCAGGCCGGCCTTCTGAGCGATGATGCGCCCCATGATCATCCCCTGCTCGCCTTCGGGCATTGCGCAGCCGATGAGGACGTCCTCGATCCGCGAGTCCTCGAGGCCCGGAACGGCGCCAACCGCAGCCCTGACGGCAGCCGCTCCCATTTCCTCCGGTCGCATGTTGCGCAGGGTTCCGCGCTTCGCTCGTCCAACGGCAGTTCGAAGACTGCTCACGATATAGGCGTCACTCATGGGATCTCCTGGTGGGGAAGGCTGAGGCTTGGGTGTCTCATATCCGCCATCCGCTATCCGTCATCTGCACCTAATTCCTCAACGGCTTCTTGGTCCTCAGCATGTGCTCGATTCTCTCCTGCGTTTTCTTTTCGCCCAACAACGAGAGGATCACTTCACGCTCGAGCCCGTGAAGGTAATCCTCCGACACGTACGATGGGCCGCTCAGATCGCCGCCGGTCATGATGTGAGCGAGCCGTTCCGCCAGAAAACAATCATATTCAGTCGCGAACCCACCCAGCGCCATCGAACGAGCTCCGACTTGCATGGCAGCTCGCGCAGGACGTCCGAGCACGAGAATGGAGTCTCGATACGGAGGAGGACGGTAGCCCTGGTTGGCCAGTCTCAGCACTTCTTCCTTGGCCACGTGAAGTCGGCGTTCCGAGTTCATCGTCACACGAGACGTGGGTTCCAGGTAGCCCACTTCCACGGCCATCTGAGCGCTGGTGGCTACAGTGGCTGTTGCGACAGTCTCGAAGGCCCGTTGGAGGAATGGCTGGACCTGACTCGGAAGCTCATTGGCGGCGGCTTCCGCTGCACGCGCCGCCATGTGCGTCGTACCGGTACCAGCCGGTATCAGTCCGACGCCCAACTCGACGAGTCCGATATATGTTTCCGTCGGAGCCACGACTTGAGCGCAGTTCATCGCCAGCTCGCAGGCTCCTCCGAGGACCTGAGAATGAAGAGCTGCGACGACAGGCTTGGACGAATAGCGAAGCCGCAGGAGGACGTCCTGGAACTGTTTGGCGGCCTGGCCAATAACGTCAAAGCGTCCCTCCAGGGCGATCGTTCCCATTTCAGCGAGGTTCGCGCCGGCCGAGAAGTTCCGTCCCTGGTTGCCGACGACCAGCCCGAGGTAGTCTCCTCCTTCGACGATCTCGACGGCCTCAGCCAGTCCAGCCATGACATTCATTCCCAGCGAGTTGCCGCGTGACCTGAATTCGTAGAGCAGGACTCCATCTCCGACGTCGAGCAGACCGGCCTCGTCGTTCTCCCATACGATTCGGTTCGGAGAAGACTTGATGCGGTCGAGTTTGATCTCATCGGCGAACCGCTCATCCGGAGAGTAGTCGGAAGTCGCTGGGATAAAAACAGTGGTGCCTTTGTTTTCCGACCGGTAAAAGGAGCGATGATCCGAGGCCCGCATCCGAGCGACCCAGTCGGGCACGGCAATGTCCCGTTCCCCCATCGCAGTCAGAACCTTTTCAAATCCGAGGACATCCCAGGTCTGGAACGGTCCCAACGACCATCCGAATCCCCAACGCACGGCCCGATCCACGTCCGCCGGGCTGTCGGAAATCTCGGGGATCCGACGGGCCGAGTAGGCCAGTTTGTCGAGGGTGGTCTGGCGAAAGAAATCGCCCGCCCGGCCCGGAGCCTCGAAGAGGGCTCGAAGCCGCTGTGCCAGGCCCCCGGCTTTCTTGAGAGATTCGACATCACCCAGATCCAGTGGACGGGGAGCCTCGTATTCCAACGTGTCCGGATTGACCGAGAGTATGTCGCGCCCGACCTTCCGATAGAACCCCTTTCGCGTTTTGGCCCCAAGAGCGCCCGAGTCGACGAGACGCCTCAGCAGATCCGGGATTTGAAAGCACTCGCGGCTCTCGTCGTCGGGGACGGCTTCATAGAGGTTCTCGGTGACGTAGATCATCGTATCGAGTCCGACAACGTCCGCCGTCCTGAAGGTGGCGGATCGAGGATACCCGATGAGTTCCCCGGTCAGGAGATCGACCTCCTCGATACTGTATCCACCATCGGTCATGGCCCGTATGGCCTGGGTCATGGAGTAGACGCCGATGCGGTTTCCGATAAAGTTGGGCGTGTCCTTGGCGATCACGACGCCCTTCCCGAGGTGAAGTCTGGCGAAGTTTCGAACCCGCTCGATCAGACGCGGGTCCGTCTCAGGAGTCGGAATGAGTTCGAAAAGGTAGAGATAGCGGGGTGGGTTGAAGAAATGGGTTCCCATGAAGCGGCGTCGGAACTCCGGTGAGCGTCCTTGGGAGATCTGGTGGATCGGCAACCCGCTCGTATTCGTCGTAACCACGGCGTCCGGCCGTGCCGTGGACTCGATTCGCTCCATCACCTGTCGCTTTATGGCCATATTCTCGACGACGACTTCGATGATCCAGTCGACATCTGCAATCCGCTCGAAGTGCTCGTCGAAATTGCCCAGGCGAATCCGCCGTGAAACGCGGGTCGTGACGAACGGCGAAGGTTTCAACTTCTGCAGGCGCTTGAAAGCTCCTTCGACGACCGCGTTTTTCGGGCCCGTGGGAGAGGCGATGTCGAGAAGATCGACTTGCAGACCGGCGTTCGCGAAGTGTGCCGCGATCTGAGACCCCATGACGCCGGCACCGAGAACGGCGATTCTGCGGAAGGGTCTTTCGGGTGTTCCCGAGGAGGACTGGTAGGCGTTGTTCCGTGTCTGAGATTCCATCGAGGAAACTCTATCACGCACCGATCGCGGAAGAGTCACCGTGCCGTACGTGCCTGGTGCAGCGGGCCACAGATTCTGGGCTGCCCGGCGAGGAACCGCGCACGGTGGCAAGACCGAGGGCGGGTTGCGCGAGTGTCTGTCCTGGAGGTTTCAGGCTCCCTTGAGGACGACGACGGTTCGGTCGTCCTCTTCGAGATCGCAGCCGTCGGCGAATGCCAGGCTGGCTTCCAGCGTCCGATCCGCCACATCCTGGGCGTCCATGGTCGTCAAGCCCAGAAGAGCCTTTTCGAGTTCTTCAGGACCGAAATCCTGCTCCCGGCAATCCCTTGACTCATGGATTCCATCACTGCTGATCACCAGCAGATCTCCCTTCGAGAGCGTGAGGGTTTCCTCATCGTACTTGACGTCGGAGAAGAGACCGAGAGGAAAACCGGCGACGGGGATCTCATGAACTTGACCGTCTCTGACGAGCAAGGGATGCGGAAGGCCGGCGTTCGCCAGACGGACGATTCCGGTCTTCTCCTCGTATGACGCCAATGTCATCGCCAGGAACCGCCCGTCAAGCCCCGACTCCTTCAGATGCGAGTTCGCATTTCTGAGCATCTCCGCTGGTGAGCAGGGGTGTTTGACGGTGTTGGAGTGGAGGATGCCGATCGACAAAGCGGCGAGGAGGGCCGCCGGAGTCGACTTGCCGGAGACATCCCCGACCGCCACGTTGAGGTGTCCGCGTTTGCAGAGCAGGAAGTCGTAGAAGTCTCCACCGAGATGTTTCGCGGGTCGATACGCGCGTCCGATTTCCACGCCGGCGAGAAGGGGGCTGTGGTTGGGAAGGAGGCCCTTCTGAACTTCCCTCGCCATCCGCAGATCGGCTTCGAGATCTCTCTTGCTCTTGTCCAGTTCCTCATAGAGGCGTGAGTTCTCCAGTGCGATGGCAATCGAGGGCGCCAGAGTCTCCAGAATGCGTTCGTGCTTCGCGGAGAACGCGCCCGGAACGACGCTTTCGAGATTCACAACACCGATCAGGCGACCCTTGAAGAGCATTGGCACGGCTAGTTCGGATCGAATCCCGAGGCTCAGATCACAGCTGATGAATCTCGGGTCCTTCGTGACGTCCGGTATCCGAATCGCCCGACCAGCCTGAGCGGCGGTGCCGCACACACCCTCTCCCAATCGAAGCACGTCGGCACAGCACTTGTGGTCCTCGAACTCGAGAGCGAAGGTATTCGTGAGCGTTTGAGAGTTCTCGTCCCAGACATAGAGCCCGAAGATCTGGTAGTCGATGAGTCGTCGGACGAGATTGCCGATGCTGCTGAGAAGTTCGTTTCGATCCAGAATGGAACTCAGTTCCTGGCCGATTTCATACAGCAGGGATACCGTGCGGGCATCGTCGAGCACTCCCCGAGGCTCCCTGCGTGCTGCCTTACGGCTACCAACGTGGGATGCGACGGTCGGCAGGTCCTCTAGTAGCGGTGTTTTCATAAGATCGGTCGCGCCTCGGATCGGCCTGCCCGAGGATCCGGGCAGGTCGCGGCATCGTGGCAAGTGAAGCGGTCCTACTACCCTTACCAGGATGCGAACCCAGCGGCAGGGGATTCGAGCTTTTCAGTTATCGGCTGTATTCTCTTAGAAATGGTTCCGTGTCTCTCAGGAACTGGCCGGCGGTTTCGAGGACTTCGATATATCTCCAATTATGTTTGCGACACACAGGACGAGAAGACTCATGAAAAAGAGCCCTGCATTCCCAACGCATCTGATCATCTCCACTTTCGCTGTGGGTTTTCTGTGGAGTTGTGCATTCGGTCAGTCGCCTCTGCCGGAGAGCGTCAAGCCGGGTATCAACGATGCCTGGAAGAGTGACGACATTGAACCGCTCGTTGGACGACTGGAGACGGAAAGTCGCGAGATCTACACACAGCGGGAAAACCTTGCGGCGCTTGTCGGACCTCGGCCGGGTGCCGCGATCGCCGACGTTGGAGCGGGATCAGGCTTTATGGCGATGATCTTCTCCCGGCTCGCCGGACCGCAGGGCAAGGTCTACGCGGTCGACATCAACTCTCACTTGATGAAGCGGCTGGCGGACAACGCGGAGGATGCAGGCCTGACCAACATCGAAACTGTCGTCTCTACCGATACGGAGGTGAGACTTCCACCGGCCTCAGTGGACCTGATCTTCATCTGCGACACCTACCACCACTTTGAGTATCCTCGGCAGACGATGGCGACGATTCGCGAAGCGCTCCGCCCGGGTGGCCAACTCGTCGTGGTGGACTTCCGCCGCATCCCCGGCCAATCTCCCGAATGGATGCTGGACCATGTCCGGGCAGGCCAGGAAGTCTTCACACGGGAGATCATCGAGGCCGGCTTCGACCTCGTCAACGTCCACGATGTCCGGTTTCTGGAACAGAACTACGTTCTTCGGTTCGTCAAGGGGCGCTCGGACCGTCATCGGTGATCGGTGTTCGGTCATCCGTTGTCCGACCGGCCGAGCCGGCGAGTGACGGCAAGGACAGCAGCGCAAGGGATCCACACCCAGAGAGCCTCACTGATCAGAACCGCAGCACCCCAAGACGAGAAGAAGGCCTCGATTCCGATCGGAGAGACTTGAATAGGAGTCCAGGGGAAGAAATATCTCGTTGGGTCGAAAGGCCCGAAGAACGCCACTCCGAGGCCGCCGTTCGTCAGGGCGTCCAGAAGCCCATGCGAGGCCGTGACGATCGCGAGGAAGAGAGACATGGAAACGGGCCGAACTCTGTCTTTCGCACCGGCCTTCAGAACCGCGGCCGTGAGGACGCCGATCAAGACTGCAAACAAAAGAGAGTGAGTGATCCCTCGATGCCCGAAGATGCTCTGATACGGGATCCCGAAGAAGAAACCGATGACATCGGCGTCCGGAAGGATCGAGACCGCACCCGCGACGAGGTAGAGTCCCCGGACCCGTCCCGGGGACGGCCAGACGGCTGTGACCGTAGCCGCAACGATCCCATGTGTGATCACTGAAGCCATATTCTGAGATGACGGATGAGGGACGTCACGTCCGTTGTTCGTCTCCAGCTTTCGGAGTGCCACGCTCCAGGCTCAGTCTTTTGCCTCAGCCTTCCCCATCCCCCGAACCCGATAGGACGCCTCGACCGGCCACTTCATCATTCCGTAGACGAGGCCGGTGTCCGCGACCTGCATGATGTAGGCATTCTCGACCCAGTCTTCTATCTTGTGTTCCCAGATCGTCCCGCGGGCGACCGCCGGAGAGATGGAGTAACTGCCCGGGCGGATTGCAGGGATGACGATCCGGAACCCGACGATGACCGTCTCGCCTTTTCCAGCGGGTGGGAGGTGCCGGCCTTGGTAACTCGTGTTGGACGATCCTATCTCGACCCCGAGGTGGTCGCGGATGGTGAATCCGACGATCGGATGATCGAAGTCTCTGGCGTAGCGGGCAGAAACGAGCAACAGGACTTCCTGGCCCGCCTGAACCTCATTGAGCACTCTCCCGTCCGTGGACTGAATGATGATGCCTCGAATCTGAGCTCCACCGTCCCCGTAGCGGTTGTCGATGTTAGGAATCGTGTTGACTTCCGGCAGCGCCTCATCCTGCTCCCCCTGAGGCATGTAGGCGTCATCACCGGCCCTCTTCTGCTCGCGTTCGAAGATCAGCTGCTGGTATCCGCTCGCGACCTTCTCGGGTGAGCCGTCCAGAAGGATTCTCCCGCCGTCCAGGAGGATGGCCCGATCACAGAACTTCGTGATCGCCTGGAGATCGTGTGTCACGAACAGGATGGTTTTGCCCTCTCTTCTCATTCGCCGGATCCTGCTGACGCAGCGATGCTGAAAGATCAGGTCTCCTACAGCCAGCGCCTCGTCTACCAGGAGGATGTCCGGGTCGACGTGAATCGCGGCCGAAAAAGCGAGGCGCATGAACATGCCGCTCGAGTATGTTTTGACGGGCTGTTCAATAAACTCGCCGATTTCCGCGAAGTCGAGGATATCGTCGAACCGGGACTCGATCTGTGCGTTGGTCAGCCCCTGGATGGCGGCGTTCATGAAGACGTTCTCTCTCCCGCTGAACTCCGGGTTGAAACCGGCTCCGAGTTCGAGGAGAGCCGCCACGCTCCCGGACACCGCACAAACTCCACGGGTCGGACTGAGAATTCCGGCGATCAACTGCAGCAGAGTACGCTTGGCGGAACCGTTCGGGCCCACGACTCCGAGGGTCGTCCCCGGCTCCAGATCGAGATCGAGGTCCTGCAGAGCCCAGTATTCCCTGTGGAGTTGCAGTTTCCGGAAAGAGAGTATCTCCAGCACTTTCTGGCTGGGACGATCGTAGACCGGATACTTCTTAGAGAGCTGTTCGATTCGGACGGTGCCGGGCGGTCGTTCTGTGTTCCCTGCCGACATCAGATCACTTCCCTGCAAATGGTGTCGAAATCGACGGGGCGCCTTCGGGTGAGTCGCTGGCCGAGGTGTTTACAGAACATCGGCGAAATCTCGTTTTGTGTTTCGGAAAACGAATCCCCCGACGACGAAGGCCGCGACCGACCAGGCGACCAGAATGAGGAGCGCCGTTGCGTCCGGCAATCTGCCGGCCAGAAGAATGTCACGGTACCCTTCAACCACGGCTCCCAGAGGGTTGAGACGCAGCCAGGGTCGAAGCGAGTCCGGAGCGTCCTCGATCCGGTAGAAAATCGGCGTGAACCAGAACCAGAATGTGAGGGCGACAGCGAGCACCTGAGCGGTGTCGCGCAGGAAGACGTGCAGGGCGGAGGCGATCCAACCCAGCCCCAGGGCCAGCCCTCCGAGCAGAATCCAGTAGAGCGGGAGCAACAGGAGGCACCATCCGAGGGTCTGGTAGTACAGAAGCACAGCAGCGAAGATGGCCAGTCCGACCAAGTGGGTGAACAGGTTCGAGAAGACTATGGTCAAGGGCAGGATCTCAGCTGAGAACGCCGTCTTCCGGACGAGGTTGGAGTGGCCGACGACCGATTCACAGGATCGCGACAGCGTGTCCTGAAAATACAGCCAGGGCAGCAGTCCTGCGAAGAGAAAGATTGCGAAATTATCCCCGATCTGTGGAAACTTGAGGCGAATGTCGAAGATCTTCGAGAACACCACGCTGTAGCAGACCAGCAGAACCAGCGGATGCACGACCGCCCAAAAAAGGCCCATGAACGATCCGACGTAGCGGGACCTGAGATCTCGAACGACGAAGTTCCAGACGAGGTGACGCTGCCGAAACAGCTTCGTCAGGAAGTTTGTGAAGATGATGGCGCTGGCTTTAGTCGCTCCGGGCGCCATCGTCGACGAGTTCATAGAACAAATCCTCGTATTCCCGGACCACCTGGTCCCAATCATAATGTCTGCGGATCCGGTCACGCGCCAGCCTTCCCATTTCCGCAAACCGCTCCGGCGCCTGACAGATGTCCCGGACTCTCTCAGCCAGTAAGTCCGGCTCGGCGAACGGGAGGAGGATGCCTGTGTCAGCAAGCACCTCGCGGTTTTCCGGCGTCTCGTTGGCCAGAACGAGTGCTCCTACACCCATTGCTTCGATGAGCGCAGGGTGCGTTCCGCCCACTTCTGTTGCCTGAAAATAGCAGAGGCAGTGAGAGAGGAGCTCCCGGTAGCCCGTGCCGAATATCGCGCCGGGCATCCTGACGTTCGCCCCTTCCGCCGAAGCCCTCAAAGATCTCTTGTACTCCTGATTGTATGGAGCGTCCCCGACGATGACGAGCGGTTCGTCGACCTGGGACCGCTTGTAGGCCTCGATGACGAGGTGAGCGTTGTTCTCGGGTTCGAGGCGGCTCACATAGAGAAGGTACCGCCCGTCCTCAAGGCCGAGTTCCTGCAGTGTGGAGATCGTATCCTGCCGCTCGGTCGAGGCTCCGTACGGGATGAAGCGGGTCGGGAAACCGTACTCGGATTGATAGTAGCTGCGGATCGCCTTCGCATCGGTGACGACGCACTGAGGGAACCAGGTCGCCAGGCGCTCGCCGAGCCGATAGAAAGCCTTTCCGGCCGGACTCCACTTGCTCCGTTTTCTCTCGATGCCGTCGACGTTCAGGACCACCGTCTTCCCTGAAACGCGTGGGACCCACGTGAGGAATGCGTTCGCGGCGTTGCAGACGAGTACGACATCGTAACGGCGCAAGGTCGCTGAGATCACCGAGATAGCGGTGTGAGTGACAGTCTCGAGGTACTTGGTTCGAATACAAGGCAGGACCGCTATGTCGACTCCTCGAAAATCCTTCAGCTTCGGGTCGACGTAATGCGAGCGTCCGTACACCGTGACGAAGTGTCCGCGCTTGACGAGTCGAGTGGAGAGCTCCTGAGCGAAGGTCTCGAAACCGCCGTAATTGGCGGGGATCCCTCGAGTGCCCAGCAGCGCGAGCCTAAGCGGTTTTCCTGGCACGATCTCGCTGGACGACATAGGGTGCGGTCACGAAGAAGAGAAGGAGAATCAGGATCTCGGAGTCACCGAAATTATATTCGAAGAGACCGGCCACCTGAAAAGCGACGATCGCGGCGAGGCCGTTCACCGATAGGAAGAACTGGAAACGATCGCCTTTCGCTCTCACGGCCAGGCCGATGAGCTGCTTTGCGGCCAGAATCCAGATTGCGAGCCATGCGAAGAGCGTCGGAAGTCCTGACTCGGCGGCAATCTGGACGAGATTGTTGTGAAGGTGCTGGTACATCCACTCCGGAAACTCGTCGCTCTCTCTGAATTCCAGGTAATGGCTGCGCACCATTCGAGGGCCGATTCCGACAAGCGGGTGCTCTCGGATGATGTTCGCCCCTGTCCGCAGCAACTCCAGACGCCCTTTTGTCGTCGTGTCCTCCGGATCGAAGCTGGCCCTGATCCGGGATTGGAATCCAGTCGGAAGCAGGACGAGAAAAATCAACAGAATCGCGACTGCCGCTGCGTTCCATCGGACGGCGTGCAGCCATCTCAATGGGCCCTTGTCGAAGAGATTCGACTGAGGAGGTCGCGTGACGCCGAAGACCGTGATCAGAACGAAGAGGCCGGCCAACGTGCCCAGCCAGGCGTTCCGAGTCAGGCTCAAGGTCAGCGCCCCGGCCATCATTCCCAGGGCGAGAATAGAGATCAGGGTCCTCCCGCTCCGGAGACGGACATCCGGCCCATCGCCGAAAACCACGTAGGCCGCAAGAGCGACAATGCCCATCATGAGCTGGCCAGCGAAGGTCATCCAATGACTCATGAAACCTGTGATTCTGTTCAGCCAATCGATCTCCATCCAGAAAAAGTACTGGAACGCGCCGAGCAGCGCGCTCGAAACCAGAATGATGAAGAACCACTTGACCGTGGCTCGAACGTGACGCGGTTCGAAGTAGTTCAACATCAGGAAGGTGTAGCAGAAGAGGAGGAGTTTTTTCAGGTTGATCGCGCTCGTCAGAGGATCGGAGGAAAGTGCCATCGAGATCATCACCCCCACAAAATAGACGAGGACGGGAGTGATGAACGGCGGCTTCACCAGGATCAGGCGTCGCTGTCGAAGGCAATCGAGCAGCCACAGTGCCAGGGCAAGAACGCCCAGTATTCCAGAGGCGAAAATCGAGACGAGAGACGTCAGAATACTGAGGAGGAGTACGCTGGCCGGGTCCCTGACCGTTTTTGACGCTCTCCCGAGCCAGTTTTCGATCATAGCGCTCGCGACTCTCAGGGTGACCCGCTCGTGTCTGAGCCCGGCGCCGACGCAAGGTCCGGAGACCCCACGCGGCTCCTGATGAAACGGGGGATTTTAACAGAGCAGCGGCAGAGAGCATACCAAGGGTGGCAACGGATGGACGAGTGAGGAATGGTGTGCGGTCCGAACGGGAACTCGGGAAGGTACGAACAGATTGTGTGAGAGAGTAGGCGGGGTCCCGAGGCGAGGAGGGGGACTATGAATGTGGAGGGGCCCCGCTGGGACAAAGATCCGCTATGTTGGATTCAAACCTCGGCCGGTCCGTCGCCCGTTCATCGACATCGAAGCTGGCCTTTGCTAACATCCCGCCGCCGTGAAGCCACCTGAATTCTTTCCGTATCGAGATGGTGTCCTCTGTTGTGAAGATCTGCCCGTCCGAGACATCGTTCAACAAGTCGGGACGCCTTGCTACATCTACAGCGAGACGGCTGTCCGCATCGCCTTCAGACGGTTCAAGGCAGCGTTCTCGCAGCTTGATCCTTTGATCTGCTACGCGGTCAAAGCGAATTCGAATCTTGCGATCCTGAGGATTCTTGCCGACGAGGGGGCTGGGTTCGATGTTGTTTCGGCGGGAGAACTCTCCCGTCTGCGGAAAGCCGGAGTCGACTCGGCTCGGGTCGTATTCAGCGGCGTCGGTAAGTCGCGTCCTGAATTCCAGGCGGCCCTCGACGACTCGATTTTTTCGATTCAGATGGAATCCGTCGACGAACTCGAGGCCTGGTCCGCCTTTACTCGTGAGATAGGACGAGGGCTCTCGATCTCCTTGCGGTTCAACCCCAACGTCGGTGCCAGCACGCACCCCCACATCTCCACGGGACAGCAGCAGCACAAATTCGGCATCTCTATGGATCAGGTGAGCCGAATCGTCGAGATCGTGCGCGGGAATTCCTTGGTCCGCGCCACCGGTGTGGGATCGCACATCGGCTCCCAGATCCTCGAAGTCGAGCCTTTCATCGAATCGTTTCGCCGCCTGAAACGCCTCGCGGACGCCCTCCGGCGGCAAGGCCTTCCGATCGAACATCTCGATCTTGGAGGTGGAATTGGAGTTCCATACCGCGACGAGGAGTCTTTCGACTTCGAGTCCTACGCCTCAATCCTCGAGGCCGAGAGAGGGGATTATCGTGTCGTGTTCGAGCCGGGGCGTTCAATCGTAGCGGAGGCGGGCGCTCTGCTGACGCGGGTCATCTACAACAAGCAGGTCGGCGGGAAGAGGTTCGTGATCGTGGACGCCGCCATGACCGATCTGCTGCGTCCCTCCCTCTACGATGCCTACCACGAGATCATTCCCGAGCGTTGGGCCGTCTCCAGCGTGAAAGCCGACATTGTCGGACCGGTCTGCGAGAGCGGCGATTTTCTGGGAAAGAATCGAGATCTCCCGGACGTCCGGCCGGGATCCCTGCTCGCCGCGATGAATGTGGGCGCCTACGGCTTCTGTCTCGCTTCGAACTACAACGCACGGCCGCGGGCGGCCGAAGTCATCGTGCGGGGTGGAGAGTTCAGGATCGCACGAAAGAGGGAGACATTCGACGACCTGGTGCGCGGGGAGGGCTCGGGACTTGAGTCGTCAGTCGAAAGTTGAAAGTCACAAGTTGAAAGTCGCAATTCGTGAGGCGGAATCTCTAGAAGCAGCTCTTTCAGTTCCCCTCTTTGGATGATCCTTGAAGCGGTCGATGTTGCGGTAGATCTTCAAGAATGCCTCCTGGACCACGTCCTCGGCATCGGCCTTGTTCCCGACGATGTTCAGGGCGACGCTCTTCATCCGGGGGGGCTGCAATCGATAGAGCTTCTCGTAGGCGGTGATGTCGCCACGTCGACAAGCCCCGACGAAACCCGATTCCTCAATCGGACCGGTTTCCCGTTCCTGGAATCTCGGCAAGCGCGTCTCCTTCTCAAGTCGCCACCGGACGAGCGTCGTGGCTGTCCGAGTCGCCGCGATCGCGGTCTGTCCTTCCATCGCCCGTTTAGACGCCTGAGTTCCGGCAATCGTTCAGGGCAGCCTTCTCGAGTCTGTTCTTTGTCAGTTTGTTCCGGCGATGTGGGCGGCCGAGGCGCCTCCGGAATCGCAGTGGGAGCTTTCCTTGCTGAACACCAGCCCTTCTCTTTTCTCTCCCGCTTCATTATCGTCCAGCCATGCGAATCGTCGCGGGTCGGTACAAAGGACGCCGTCTTGCCACACTACGGGGCGACGTTCGTCCCACGGGAGAACGACTTCGAGAATCGTTGTTCGACACACTCGGAGAAGACGTTTCGGGCTCTGCCTGGCTGGACGCGTTTGCCGGGAGCGGCGCCATCGGAATCGAAGCGTTGAGCCGCGGCGCACGGCATGTGATCTTCAATGATCGCGACCCCGTTGCTCTCAAACTGATTCGCAAGAACCTGGACCTGTGCGGTGTCGAATCGGGATACAAAGTGACGCGTTCAGACGTCTTCGTCCTGCTCCGAGGCCTCAGGCTCGAAGAGCCGCTGGATTACATTTTTCTCGATGCGCCGTACCGTTTCGGCCGACATACTAAGCTCCTGGACAAGACGGTTGCGGCCTCGGCGTGTGGCGCGTCGACGACGATCATCCTCGAAGTCTTCCGAAAATCCAGGATCGCCGTCCCGGACACGCTCGAGGTGACCCGCACGATTGAGGCGGGTGACAGCCGACAATTAATCCTCAAGCGAAGTTCGTCTCAGTCTAAGTAGGTGCGACTCGCGCAAAGCCGCAAAGACCGCAATGGCAGGGTTTCAGCTCCAACCCTGATTCGCCTCGTAGCTCAAGAAGCGATCGATCATTCCCTTTTCCTCGAATCGTGTCCTTATTCTGCGCAGGCCCGAGAGCATTCTGCTCCGCAGGGTCGAATAGGGAATGCCCGTCTCGGAGCAGGCATCTTTCAAAGGCTTTCGTTGAGTTCCGTAGTAGCACTCGACCGCCTGCCGTTGAACCGGCGTGAGTTCCTCGAGCGCATGCTCCAGCTCCCCGATCAGCAGCCTCGTCAGGTCCCGCTGTTCCTGATCTAGAACGAGTTTGAGGGGTGTCGGCTTATCCGAGGCGATCCGAACGTCCAAGGGCACCATCGTCCGTCGGGTCAGCCGCCTGTATTGATCGATCGTCGTCGTCCAGACCACTCTGCGGATGAATCTGTAGGTCTCCTGCTCGTTGTCCTCCAGCCGCCTGGAGGTGCGGAGCATCCGCAGGTAGGCCTCCTGAAGGACATCATCGATGAGTGTGTGGTTCGTCAGAACGCTTCCGACGATGGCGCGCAGGATCGATTCGTTTTTTCTCCATAGGTCTTCGAGCATAGCTGGGCTATGCACTTCGCAAAAACGGTGTGGGGAACGTTATTGGAATCGAGTAACCGGCGAGGTCAAGAGGAGTATAGAGGGAGGGATTTCATGAAGTCAATCGATTTGGATCCGGGTCTCAGGCATCTTCGGAACCGTGTTTCGATTCTGCTGGCGGCAGCCCGTCACCAGTTGGGCCAGACGGAGTTTGCGGGCCTCTTGGGACGACAGTGCGCATGGGACAGGGTGGTTTCCAGGGGAGCTCCGCACGGGCTGCCGCTATCAGAGATTGAAGGACTTCATCGACTGCTGGACGTTGTTTTCCGAGATCTCGAGGATGGAAACTTCCGAGGCGTCCAACTCCATCGGGTGCTGGACCGCTACGAACGACTGGCCCGGTGAAATTCGACGCGGCGCCAAGCGGAACGGGATGATCCGAGGACAGCCGGTTTCACCCGCCGGTCAAACGGCGTAGAATCGCGATCCGAACAATGCCGAATCTGACGACCGCTATTTATCCGGGCTCCTTTGATCCGGTTACGAACGGACATCTCGATATCATCGGTCGAGGGAGCGTCCTTTTCAGCCGGGTCATCGCTGCTGTCCTGATCAACCGAAAGAAGGACTCGCTCTTTTCTGTGGAGGAGCGAATAGAGATGCTGCGGGGCGTCACGGCCCAGTGGGACAATGTAGAAGTGGGCTCGTTCGAAGGGCTCCTGGTCGATTACGCTGTGTCGGAGAAAGCTCGCGTGATTCTGCGAGGGATTCGGGCGGTGACCGATTACGAGTTTGAGTTCCAGATGGCCCTTATGAATCGCCGCATGCGGCCGCAGGTTGAGACCGTTTTCATGGTGCCTTCCGAAGCGTATTCGTACCTGAGTTCAAGCCTGGTCAAGGAAGTGGCGCACTTTGGTGGCTCGATCTCAGGCTTGATCCCGCCTGTGGTAGAGTCACTGCTCATGAAGAAGCTCGGCCGCGACGCTTGAGTAGACCGAGCGGGGGATTCGAATATTGAGCAGAGTCAGATCGCTGAAGTGGATCGCGAGTGCCTTCGTTCTGTTCGGGCTGATCATGGCCTCGCTCTATTTCGGGTATCGCGAAGAGAACCGGCAGAGGCAGTTCGAGGAGAGCCGGGGTCTGGCGGAGGTCGAAATTCCGACCCCGGAGCCGGTCGCTGAACAGGAGACGAACCCAGCCGCGTTCGAAACACCTCTTCCGAGGAACACGACCTTGCATCAGATTCTCGTGGATCGAGGTGTGTCGCCTGCCGAGATTCACCGCCTCGTCGTGGACACCCGCCCTGTCTACAATCTGGCTCGGGTCCGAGCCGGGCGACGGGTCCTCATCGATGATGAGTCGGCAGGGCGTCTGAACAGACTGGAGTACGACATCAGCGATGAGGAGTATCTCGTCGTCCGTCGCGATGGGGACAGTTACGCCGCGGAGCGTGTTCGCCGTCGATTCGACCTCGTCGAGACGACGGTCAGCGGGGAGATCGCGACCTCCCTCTGGGACAGCCTGATTTCCCAGGGTGAAAGAGAGGGGCTCGTCGCTTCCCTGGCGGATGTCTTCCAATGGGACGTCGACTTCTCCGCCCTTCAGAAACGGGACTCCTACGAGGTTCTCATCGACAAGAAGTTTCTGGAAGGGACCTTCGTGGGCTACGGAGCGATAGCGGCGGCTCGATTCACGACCGGCGGGCGGACATTCTCGGCCTTCAGGTTCAAGAACCCGGGTTCGGGGGTGGACGTCTATTATGACGACAAAGGGAATGCGGTGCGGAAGGCATTCCTGAAGGCGCCTTTCAGCTTCAATCCGCGCATCACTTCTCGCTTCAGCTACCGTCGCTATCACCCTGTTCACAAGGTCTGGCGTCCGCACCTTGGAGTAGACTACGGCGCTCCCAGCGGCACGCGGGTACTGGCATCGGCATCAGGGCGGGTGACGCTGGCCGGGTGGAAGGGCGGATTCGGGAAACAGGTGAGAGTCCGACACGCAAACGGGTACACCACGATGTACGGCCACCTCTCCAGGATCAGTGTCAAAGCAGGCCAGACGATCTCGCAGGGACAGCAGATCGGCCGCGTTGGGGCGACCGGGGTCGCCACGGGTCCCCATCTCGACTATCGAATCCAGGATGCGAGAGGAAAGTTTCTCAATCCTCGAAAGATGGTCGCTCTTCCCTCCGACAAACCGGTCGAAAAGCGCTATCGAGATCAGTTCCTGGCTGCTCGAGACGACCTGATCTGGCGACTCCATCGGTCCGAAGGGGAAGGTTGTGAAGTCGAAAGCCTCCTGGCAGGGAACTGATCCCTTTACAGTCAGGAGAAGGAAAGTTTCGCTCAGAGGCGCGCAGGCGCTGAGTTTTCTTGAGGGTCCCACCATCCCCACCGGAGGACATCCTGGTCGTCCCAGAGGCTTCTACGCTGTGACTGCGCATTCCGGCGCGAGCAATCTCTTGCCTTCGGACGGACACCGAGTCCTCTCGCGCCGTGAAGACCGCACTCCTCCTGGTCAATCCGGCATCCGGACGTCGCTGGAATCGAAAGCGAGAGAAGGCCGTCCTCTCTCGGTTGGACGCTGGGGGCTGGGAAGGGCGCGTGATCCGAACGGACCCGAACCCTCCCTATGTTCCGACCCTGGATTTGAACGAGGTGGATCGGATCATCGTCTATGGCGGGGACGGCACGATCCACCGGGCACTTCCTCAGATCCTCTCCGCCGGAAAGCCACTCGCCGTGCTTCCCGGGGGCACCGCTAACGTCCTGGCGAGGGAAATCGGGATTCCACTGGATCTCGGACCAGCGGCGGATGTGGCAACCGGAGAAACGACGCGCCACGCTCACCTGGGCCTGGCCGATGGACGCTACTTTCTCCTGATGGCGGGCGTCGGCATCGATGCGGAGATCGTTGCCAACGTTGGGCGGCGCCTCAAGTCAATGCTGGGAACCGGTGCCTACTGGCTCGCAGGTCTCGCCGGCTTCTGGAGCCATCCTTTCAAGACCTTCGAGGTCAGCATCGACGGAGCCCCAGAAACAGGGACTTTCCTGGTGGTCTCCAATTCGCGCTACTACGGTGGATCACTTCTCCTGACACCCGACGCCAGCATCTTCGATGACCATCTCCACGTCTGCTTGTTCCAGACTCAAAGCCCGCTCCGTTTCCTCCGATATCTCGTGGCCGTTCCCTGGGGCAATCACATCTCGTTTCCTGACGTTGTGTACCGGAAGGCGAAGGTCGTCGAACTGATCGGTGCGGAGGGCATTCGGGTGCAACTTGACGGAGAACTGGCGGGCCGGTCGGCGAACAGGTTCTCGCTCGCCGGAGAGACCATCGAACTCGTCGTCCCGAAGACGCCCCTGGTGTAGCCGTCCCGATGGCAGGGAGCTTTCCCTGGGGAGGGGAATGCAGCCCCTCCAGCTGGTCGGGGTACCTCCGGACGGGCCACGGCTGTTTCGGGGAAGCGCTAGTTGGTGGTCGACGTCCCGTCCGACGTCAGCGCCCGCGAGGGACTCGGGTGCGACGGCCCAGGCGCTCGATCTCGAGCACTTCGAAGTCATCGCGCACGTTGGGACTGTCGTAGTTCACCCTGTTGATCTTCTCTGCGAGATTCTCAAAACCGAAAAGGTCCAGGGGTTTCAGGTGGTATCGGTAGTCTCCGAGATCGATCGTGACCTCGGTCGGCTTGGAGAAGCCGTCGAAATCTCCGATGAGATCGATTCCGATAAAACTGTTTCCGAGAACCCTGAAGAGTGGCGTGATATAGGGCCTTTCTCCGGTTTCCATAGAGAACTTCCGGACGCGTGCCCGCTCACCCGCCTCACTGATGATGCGGATCTGTCGGGGGCTGAGTCGCCACTCACCCTTTGTGAAAGTGATCACGTTGAGCACCGGCGTCAGCGTCTCTCCTTCCTCCACCATTTCGAATGTCCAGATGAAGTCGTGACTGATGAAAACGTGGTGGCTGGCGGGTTGTGGTTTTGTTTCCGCCTGGGCAGTGAGGCCGCCCAGAGTAGACGAGATCAGAATCGAGAGGAGTATAGGGCCGCCCATATCGAATATTTTAGCACTGCCTCCCCGTTGGCCCTGCCGGACAAAGGGCGGGGAATCGAACCACCGATCACCAGGACAATTCTCAAACTCAATCGCTTTCTGTTCTGGTGACTTCGTGATGGAATCCTCTTTCAGTCCAGTCCGCCGATCTCCTCGCCGATGGATCGAGCCGCCTGCGCCGGATCCGGCGCGCGAGTGATCGGGCGACCGATGACGAGGTAGTCCGCACCTCGGGTGACCGCTTCAACGGGTGTCAGGGTGCGGGCCTGATCGTCCGTGCTTGTCCCGGATGGACGGATGCCCGGAACGACGAGCGTCAGTTCCGTCAGTCCGGACTCACGTAGGAGCCGGACCTCTTTCGGCGAGCATACGACGCCTTTCAGGCCCGAATCCCAAGCCTGCCGAGCCAAATGAAGAACGAGCTCATCGAGCGGTCGTTGGAACCCGATCGAGTCGAGAGATTTCTGACTCATACTCGTGAGCACAGTGACCCCGAGGAGCAGGAGTTCGGAGTCGCTTGTTGCTGCCGACTTCGACACCGTTTCCGCCGCATGCCTCATCATCGTCTCGCCACCAAGCGTGTGGAGCGTCAGCATGTCGACTCCCATACGGGCAGCCTCGAGGGCCGCTGAAGAGACGGTGTTGGGAATGTCGTGAAGTTTGAGGTCCAGAAAGATCCGCCCGCCTTGCTCCCGGACCTGATGGACGATTGAAGGGCCTTCGGCCGAGAAGAGCTGAAGTCCGATCTTGAAGTATCCGACGTGGGGCGAGAGTTGGTCCACGAGCCGGGACGCCTCTGAAGCTGTCGGGACGTCGAGAGCAACGATAATTCGGTCGCGAGGTTGCATATGAGTAGGATGCCAGATGGATTCCGATCAACAAAGAACCACGAACCCAAAGCCAACAGGTCCCGAACAGCGGACAACGGGCAACCGGCCCCAGACAACCGAAAGCGGTCTCCCTCGCCGGTCAACGAACAGCGAGCCCCTACGCGGGCAGGTACTTCTTGACGACCGGAATCGGATAGCTTTCGGCGAGTCGGCCTTGTCTCTGCAGGGCGATCTTGAGATTGTTGGTCTTTCGAGTCGATTCAATGCCGGTCATGACTCTTCTTTCCGAGTTATACTCCTGGATCTGTTGGAGAGGGAGCACCGTTTTTCAGTTTCGAAAACGACTGCATTCAGCGAATGTGGTGATGCCCGTGATGATGGAGAATCCGGGTAGAACTCAGAAGAGGGGTGGTTCTCAGGAAGGACGAAAACAGCCGGTGTTGACGGTCATCGGACGCCGCGCCGAAGTTTCTGTGCGCGCTTCTTCTCTCGAGATTCGAATTCACAATCCAGCTCAGAGTTCCTCTGAGCGAGGAGCCGATCTTAACTCAGAGCCTTTTTGGATGTGAGAGAGTCTCAGGAGACGCGAGTACTGATATGACAGACGATTCAGAACGCCCCGAGATTCGGATCGGGTATGGCAGCAGGCTGGATCTCGATCAGGTCGTGCGAGTGGCGCGGGGCGAAGACGCTCGGAAAGCTCCGGAAGATAGAAGCCGAGTCAGCCTTTCTCCAGAAGCTCGCTTGCGGACAGAGGAGTCTGCATCCTGGGTTGCTCGGATCGTCGACGGTCTGAAAGGAGCCGGCTCCGAGGAGGGGCCGCAGGCCTACTACGGGATCAACACGGGCTTCGGTGCGCTGGCGGGGCGGACAGCACTGAAGAGTGCTTACCTCACAAGACTTCTTTCCAGGAACCTGCTCACGAGTCACTCAGCCGGAGTCGGTGACTACTTTGAAGAAGAGGTGGTTCGTGCGGCCCTTCTCCTGCGCGCTCATTCCATCTCCCAAGGATATTCCGGCGTCCGACCCGAAGTGGTCGAAAAGCTGATTTCGGTCCTCAACGCTGATATCTACCCCGCGGTCCCGTGTAAGGGCTCCCTGGGTGCCAGCGGCGATCTCGCTCCGCTTTCCCACCTTGCCCTGATCATCTCTCGCGTCCCGGATTCGGACGGCCGTCAGGAAGTGGAACTCGACCAGGACAGCGGCGAAGCGTTCGTATCCACACCGGCCGGGGATCTCGATGAGGCGTCGGAGGCCTTCCACCACATCGATGTCCACCGCTGGAGCAGCCGTCAAAAGCTGTATCGTCGTGTTTCGGGACGGGAGGTCATGGATCGGGTCGGAGGCCAGATAGAGCTGACAGCGAAAGAGGGTCTGGCGATGAACAACGGCACGAATTTCTCGTGCGCGGTTGCCTCGTTGACCCTTCACGACGCGTTCAACGTGTTGAAACACGCGGAGCTGGCCCTCGCGATGTCTTTGGAAGCAATCTGTGGGTTTGAGGATCCGTTCTTCCGCGAGCTCCACGATGTGCGGGGTCATGCCGGAGCGCAGCAGAGTGCCCGACTGGTCCGCCGATATGTGTCGGGTAGTGGGCTTCTGGGGAGTACGCGCTTCGTCGATCCGGAGAGGACGCCGCCGCAGGATCCCTATTCCGTCCGTTGTGCACCTCAGGTTCATGGGGCTGTGCGGGATGCCCTGACCTGGATTCGGTCGACCGTCGAAATAGAGCTGAACGCGGCCACCGACAACCCTCTGATTTTCCCGACGCTGGAGCGACCCTACAAAGCGGCCTCGGGCGGCAACTTCCACGGGGAGCCGCTGGCTTTTGCGATGGACTTCCTGAAGATCATCGCCACCGAAATCGCGAGCATCTCAGAACGACGGGTCTTTCTCCTCACTTCGTATCAACGCTCCGGTCCGGGGCCCAACGTCGACCTGCCCCACTTCCTGACGGACTGGAAAGCAGACAGCGAGGATCCTTCGCTGGGCCTTCACAGCGGACTGATGATCCCACAATACACCGCGGCATCCTTGGTCTCTGAGTGCAAGACCCTGGCCCATCCCGACAGCGTCGATTCGATCCCCAGCTCCGCGAATCAGGAGGATCACGTCAGCATGAGCTTGAACGCGGCACGCCATGCTCGACAGATCGTGGACAACGCCCAGGCGGTCGTCGCGATCGAGCTGTTGAACGCTGCCCAGGCTCTCAGTTGGAGACTCAAGATGGATCCCCAGGTCCCACTTGGAAAAGGAACCGCGGCGGCGCACCATGTGATTCGAACCCGGATCGACTACATGGAACAGGATCGTGTTCTCTACCCGGACATACGGGAAGCCATCGGGATGTTGAGGCGAGGCGAACTTGTTGTGGCTGCTGACGAGGCGACGGCTGCTGACCCGGATCGGTGAGGTTTCACGCGGAGACGGCGAGCCGCGGGTTCTTGACTCTCTGCGTCTCTGCGTGAAACCTATTCCTCATCTATCGAAGCCAGGACATCCGTGACCGCTTCTACCAGATCACGGCGGGGAACCTCGAACTGCCCGGGACGCGATTCCAGCCATTCTCGCCGCCCTTCAAGTCGGGCGGCCTGGGCCATTCCAGTCGCCATCTTCTTCAGCGTGACGATTCCTGCCTCTTTTTCGTCCGAGCCGACGATCAGGCAGAGCGGAACGCCGCACCGGTCGGCGTACTTGAACTGCTTCCCGACCCGGCGGGCCTTGCCGAGGTAAAGCTCTGTCGGAATCTGCGCTCGGCGGAGTTCGAAAGTCATCTGCAGATAGTCCGACATGAGGTCCGGGTCGAAAGTCATGACCAGGACCTTGGCGGTGGATTTCTGGTGCGGAATCCTGCCCAGGTGGTCCAGAGCCGCCAGGAGTCTGTCGACACCGATCGAAGCTCCGGTTGCGGGGACACGCTGTCCCAGGAAACGGGTCACGAGATTATCGTATCGCCCTCCACCGAAAACGGATCCGAATTGCGGCGCTTCAGGAAGAATCGCTTCGAAGACGGGGCCGGTGTAGTAAGCAAGGCCACGGGCGATGCTGAGATCGAGATGCACGCGGTCGTTTCCGTAGCCGAGTGCCGTGAGATGATCGGAGATCCGTTCCACCACCTGAATCTCTTCCTCGGCGCGATCGACTTTCCGAAAGAGGTCGCGGACCTGCTCGACGACGAGACTCCTGTCATCGCACTGTATCGAAAGAAATCGTTCGATCTTGTCGACCTGGGACGATGTGAGCCCCAGCCCCGAGATGGGATCACCCGATGCATCGACGTATCCGACCGTCAGTTCGAGCCGCACCTTTTCCTGACCGACCTTGTCGAGCTTATCGAGGACCCGGAACACGTCACCGCTCTGCTCGGAAGGTATGTCGGAGTACACGAGGAGCAGGTTGAGGAGCGCCCGGCTCGAGAAACGAACACGGTAGGAGCCGACGCCCAGAGCTGACAGCGTGTCGCACATTCCCGCGATGATCTCCGTGTCGGCGACTTCGGACTCGACTCCCACCGAGTCGAGATCGAACTGAGTAAACTCTCGATAACGTCCCTTGTCCGGCTTGTCGGCACGCCACACTGGAGACACTTGATACCTGCGGAAGGGCCGCGGAAGCTTCGGATACTGAGATACAACACGAGCCAAGGGGACAGTGAGGTCGAAGCGCAGGCCGAGGGACTCGGGATCCTTGGGATTCTCCACCCTGAAGAGTGACTGATGCGCCTCCTGCCCGGCGGACCCTGTCAGGACATCACGGTACTCGATCGCCGGCGTCCCGAGCGGCACAAACCCGTAGAGTTCGTAAACGTTCCGAATCGTGTCGATCATCCGCTGTTGCGCGAGCATCTGCTCAGGGAGCAGGTCTCTCAGCCCGCGGGAAAGCCGAGGTTTGACGCCGTCACTCATGAATACTCCTTTGGCCTCTCTTCGAAGGGCGTGATGATACAACGGAACCGGATAAACGTCACAACGCCGGGGGACTTCTGAGTTCTCTGGTGACCGACTGGTCACGTCCGCTTTCGGGATGACGACGTCCCACGGCCGAACAAGGGCTCTCCTGCTGGCCGGGCCCGAAGGTCCTCAAAGCCTGTCACGAATCGGTCCCGCCAAATCTCCCCACAACGGCAGCGGGATTGCATGACAATGGAGTGGGGCGTATGGCAGCGGGAGGTTGCTATGCGAGACACTTGGAAAGACCTGAAGTACGGAATGCGAACGCTGGTGCGCAACCCGGGCTTCACCATAGCAGCGGTTCTCTCTCTGGCCCTCGGGATAGGGGCCAACACCGCCATTTTCAGCATCGCGAACGTGCTCCTTCTGAGGCCGCTTCCCGTCGGCGAGCCCGATCGACTCGTCACGATTCACACCGGCTTCGAGCACGGTTCCGAGTACTCCGTGACCTCCTGGCCCGACTATCTGGACGTCGATCGGCAGGCGGACGCCTTCACGGGTGTCGCCGCGTACTTCTACTTCCCTGTGAGCGTCAAGGGAAGTGCTCCGCCCGAAGTGGTCTTCGGAAGCACAGTGTCGAACAACTACTTCGAGGTTCTGGGAGTCGAAGCTCTTCTGGGGCGGACCTTTTTCACGGGCGAAAGCGCGTCTCAGGACGATCGTCCGGTCGCCGTGCTCAGCCATCGACTCTGGAGCCGCGGCTTTGCCTCGGATCCAAACGTCCTCGGCAGGAGCGTGTTGGTCAACAGCTACCCCTTTACGGTCATCGGCGTCGTCCCCGAAGGGTTCACAAGCACCACCAATTGGATCGAGCCCGGCGTGTGGATTCCCCTTTCCATGGCGCCGCACGTGCTCCCCGTGAAGTTCGACATCCGCGCGCGTGACCAGCGCTGGTTGAGAATGATCGGCCGGCTGCACCCGGACGGAAGCTTGACTCAAGCGCAGACCGCCGTCTCGACTCTCGCCGCCAGGCTGCGCAGCGAGAACCCCGACTTCGACTCCGACGTCTCTTTCAGAGTCTTGGAGGCGGCCCGCAGCCGTTTTTTGAACGTGGAGACGACACGAGGCATAACTGTGGCCGTTGGCCTCCTGATGGCGGTGGTCGGCACGGTCCTGCTTATCGCCTGCTCGAACGTGACCCACCTGCTACTGGCCCGATCAGTGGGGCGCGTGCCTGAGATGGCCCTGCGGCTCGCGCTGGGCGGTAGCCGGCCGCGCATCGTGCGCCAACTCTTGACCGAGAGCGTCCTGCTCTCGCTGCTGGCTGGTGTGGGCGGGGTGCTGCTGGCTGTGTGGCTGCTGGAGATGCTGCTGAGCCTTCCGAGACCTCCGGTTCCCATGCCGCTCACCTACGAGCTGGATATCGATTGGCGGGTGCTCGGTTTCACGCTGCTGCTCTCGACTTTAACCGGCCTCCTCGTGGGCCTTGCGCCTGCCTTACGGATCCGAGGCCTCGACTTGCAGGGATCTCTTCAGGAACAGCCGTCGCCCTTCAGAACTCGCACACGGCGGCCAGGCCTGCAGAGCGGTCTCGTGGCCGGTCAGATCGCTCTCTCACTGGTGCTGATGGTGAGTGCCGGGCTCTGCTTGAAACACCTTCACAACACAATCTCAACCGATCCCGGCTTCGAGGTTCGCAACGGCCTGATCGTCGACTTCAACCTCGCTCACGGACGTTACGATGAGACCGCCGGGCGGGAGTTCCGCCAACGTCTGCTGGAAGGCGTCGAGAGGCTTCCCGGAGTGCGGTCCGCGAGCCTGGCCTACCATCCTCCCTTGATCCCCTACGACACCTACAGCGTTTCGCTGGACGGCTACGAACCCGCAAAGGGCGAGAACATGACGTTCTACGGCGATGTTGTGAGTTCCGAGTACTTTTCTACACTCGGGATTCCTATCGTCCAGGGCCGGGGAATCGAAGAACGAGACCGGAAGGAGACGCTGCCTGTCGTTGTGGTCAACGAGACTTTTGCCAGGCGCTTCTGGCCAGGCGCCGATCCTCTGGGCCGGAGGGTTCAGACGCGGGACCGATGGCGCCGGGTCATCGGTGTGGCCCGGGACACCAAGATCCGGAGCGTGACCGAGGAGCCAATGCCGTATATCTACCTGGCCCTGAGCCAGCACCCGACTTCGATGCTGAGTCTGCTGGTGAGAACCCACAGCGATCCGCAAACCGTGGAAGCGCTGCTGGGTGAAGAGATTCGGGTGCTTGATCCCCATCTTCCCTTCGAGATGAGGAGGATGGCAGAGCATCTGCGGCTGACGCAGTTCGCCGACTTCATGGTCAGCGAGATCGTAGGAGCGTTCGCCCTTCTGGCCCTGGCGCTTTCGCTTGTGGGCCTCTACGGCCTCATGTCGTACACCGTGCGGCACAGAACGCACGAAATAGGCATCCGCACGGCGCTGGGGGCGGACCGGAAGGACATCGTGCGACTGGTCTTGCGACGCGGACTGGCGACTACCCTCGCCGGCCTGGCTTTGGGCCTGGCCGGAGCGTTGGCCGTCTCGCGACTCCTAGCGGGACTGCTCTACGGGATACAGTCGCTGGAGCCGATGATCTTCGGTGGTGTGTCGTTGGCAATGGCCGGCGTGGCGCTGTTGGCCTGCTATCTGCCGGCCCGTCGGGCCTCGCGAGTGGACCCGCTAGTGGCCCTGCAACACGGATAGAGACAAAAGGCAACCCGCGTCGTTGCTCCTTGTGGAGAGGACAGATCGTAGAGCGGGCGCCAGAACGCAAAATTCACCCAGCGGCCACTCGGGCTATGAAACTCCCGTGAATAAAGGGGGGAGTGACATCCTGAGGAATGTTAGTCATATTGTTGCGATAATGTCATGCCGAAGAGAATAGAAGGACGCGCTGGACTCGTCCTGCGAAACCGAAAGGACGACGGGGATGGCAAGAAAGAAAAATAAGGAAAAAAGACAGACACCGAGATGGGTCTTGAGCCAGACGTGCATCTTCGATTATCGAGAGAGCCGACACGAAGGGAAGCTGGGAAATCTGTCGATGGCGGGTGCCTTCGTCGAGTCCTCGGTGCTCCCGAGTCTCGGCACGCAAGTCGAGGTCCATCTTCCTGCGTTGGCAAACTGGTCACCATTCTCGATTGGCGATCACCCCCGGATCGCTGTCGAGGGAGTGGTCGTGCATCACACCCGTCGAATCGGTGCGACGGAAAGCGTCCAGGGATTCGGCGTGCGGTTCTCAGACCTCGACGAGAACGCCCGACAGGAAATCGAGTTTCTCCTCATGTCTCCGCGCCAGGAGGTCGGCTAGGCCCCTCACTCTCGTTGTCAGACGACATCGTGAGTCGTACTCTTCGTCTCTCCCTTCCACATTGCCGGCCTCGCCAAT
>CAJHYB010000531.1_pt1 | contig 37169 bp, 34 predicted proteins | sample 9198631 | NCBI WGS metagenome assembly CAJHYB01 (sample SAMEA7708354, study PRJEB35096) | sediment metagenome | biome: marine neritic benthic zone biome [ENVO:01000025]; feature: sediment [ENVO:00002007]; material: shallow marine sediment [ENVO:03000034] sea grass bed [ENVO_01000059] ... | reverse complement strand
TGTTTCTCAGGGAGATGGCGCAGGAACTGCTCCTGAAAGGACAGCGTGTACTTCCAGGAAGATTGACGCAAGCCGGTTTCCAATTCGGTTTTGAGGAACTGCGACCTGCACTTGCCGATCTTCTCGAGTAACAGATTGTCGGAACCGCGAGAAAAATGACTCGTCAATAGGCAGGCGGCCCTTCGCGCCGACGCATTCAACCAAACAACAAGAAAGGAAACAAGGAGTCAATATGAAGAGAATTGCATTGATGACGCTCATCGGTTGCATCGCTTTGTCCCTGAACGCTTTTGGCCAGTGTCGTGACGAGGCCAGTGTCAGCTTTGACGGAAAGACCGTGGTCATCGACTACGGATGCCCGTCCTTGAACGGGAGAGACATGCTGTCTCGCCTTTCCCCAGGCATGGCCTGGAGAATGGGGCAGAACGCGGCCACCACACTCAACACCGCGATCGCTCTGACATTCGGCGACAAGAAAGTGGAGCCTGGGAACTACGGGCTGTGGTCCCGCAAGAACGACCAGGGGCAGTGGTTCCTGATCGTCAGCTCAAAGACGAATCCCTCCTATTCATCTCTGAACGACGTCGCGGTTATCCCGCTGGCGACACACGACCAGCCCTCTCCGGTCGAGACCTTCACGATCGAGTTGGAGAAGGGGAGCGGTAACTCCGGAGTCTTCGTGATGATGTGGGGAACGTTGAAAGTGACGGCCGACTTCACGGCGGGTTAAGCCGCGCACAGGATGGAGATCGGAATCGTGAGTATCGGCCGCTCCCGGGGGCTCAAGACTTCTGGCGAGCCGCACTAGACCTGAATCATGATCGACGGATCGTGCCGGTTGAATTCGTAGCATTCCCGGCACGACGCCGGCAGGTCGTCGTCGATCATCTGGCGTCTCAGTTCCCGGGCTTCAGTTCCGTTCCAGATCTCTTCGAAATCTTCCTCGAAGATGTTCCCGTAGATCGGGCTCTGATAGCAACAGGGCCGGACCTCCCCGTCCGGCTCTATGTACAGGCTGTTCCAGGCTTTCAGGCAGTCCGAAGGATCTGTCGGAAAGTCGATTGTTTCCTCGGCACGGATTAGTTTTTTCAGGCCCAGACCTCGGTTCGCGTAGACCATCCGAAGGCCGTTGGTGAACCTGATCCCACTCCTGGCCGCGCGTCTCTCGGTTTCTTCCGCCATGCGGCGTGTGAGAGCGGGATGATTCAGCAGGGATCGTTCGACCCAGCTTCTTCGATAGATCTGGGTCGGCGTCGCCTGGACGTTCGAGACCCCGTAGCGAGCCGCGAACTCGATGAAATCGGGTAGCTCACGGATATTGACGGTCATGAAGTTGGGAGTCAGGCTGAGCTCCGGGAACCGGCTCTTTCTCTGCGCCTTGACCCGATTGAGTGTCTCCAGCGCCGCCAACAGATCTTCGAACTTCGCATTGACCCGCAGCTCTTCGTAGGTCTCTTTTGAAACGCTGTCCATCGAGACAGAGACCTCGGTGACCTGGCAGTCCACGAGCGTGTGAGCCATGGCCTCGTCGATCAGGACACCATTCGTCGTGATGACGATCGTGCAATCAGGTGAGCTTTCACGCACCATCTTCAGAATCTCATCCAGCTTCGGATTGAGCAGCGATTCGCCCGGCCCCGTGACCGACAGAAATCGCCAGTACCGCATGTAAGGCTCGAGGCGATCAAAGATCTCGATCGCGTTCTTGTCGAGCTTCCGGTCCTGAATGTGAAGGATGCCCTTTTCGCGGTCCGCAGCGGCCATGCAGAAGCCGCACTTGAGGTTGCACCGGTTATCTGCACCGATCTGGATGTAGTACGGAAATGAGCGTAGGATAACCTGCTTTTCGCCGTACTCGCGCTGGTTGAGCTCGTTGTTTTGCTCAGCCGTCAGCAGCTTCGCAGCAGGTTGCAACACCGGCGGATTATAGCATGCGGTCTGCGCTCCCTCGGTGCGCTCAGGCACGGACGCATCGCGACTCCAGGCGGCGTTCAGGAGAGCTTGATCGATGGTCGGAGTTTCTCAGATCGCCAGATTCACTTTCCGCGAAGCCGGGATTCCTTGTGAGCCCTCGAAGACTCGAGTCAACGCGGGCGTTCTTGGAACAGCGCCTCAGTCTTTGGCGGCGAGTTCGATGTCGAGATGGAGGACTTTGTTCGGGACGACCTCCATGCGGGTGTCGAAGGGCTCGTATCCCGGGTACTCGATGCGAAGCTGATGTTCCCCGTCGAGGAGGTTATAGCGATCACGTTCGGTCGCAAAGTCCCGCGCGCTGCCGATCAGCTTGTCATCGATGTAAACCAGGGCCTGCGGCGGATCCACCTTGAAAATGACGTCTGAGCTGTTGGATTGAACGACCTCGTTGCCATAGGGGCTCTGCACGTACAGCCGGTAGACTGGGTTGTGCTGAGGATAGGCGCCGACGTAGGGGTCGATGACAGACGCACGGGCACGACGGCTGGCCCTCGAGACTCCGTAGGCTCCGTAGTGGCCGGCGTAGTAGCCGGAGTAGGGAGGGTAGCGCTGTGGCTGATAATAGTAGAGAGCCCGCGATGGAAGGAAGAAGTAGCCTGTCCGCCCTCGGTGAGCGTAAGGGCTCTTGCCGGGTTTCGGATTCTCGGCCAGTGCTGTCATCGCTGAGACGGAAAAGAGCAGGAGGAGGAAGAGCACTCTGTTCATAGGTGACCTCAATACTACTTCACTTGACGAGTTTCTCGCAGTGATGTTTCACATGGACGGCAAAGTCGAGCTTCAACGCCCTCGAATCCGGGATTTGTGAGAACTCGGACAGGTGAGCGATCGAACCGCTCTGACTCCCCTTGCGGTTTGGGCTGCGGTATCAGCCCTCTTCGCCGAAGAGGACTTTCACGTAGGCTTCGGATGAGAAGGGCATCAGATCCCCAACACCCTCTCCGACACCGACATAGTGAATCGGGATGCGCAGTTCTTTTGAGATCGCCACCACGATGCCACCTCGGGCCGTCCCGTCCAGCTTGGTGACTATGAGGGCGGTCACACCCGAAGTCCGCAAGAATTCCTGAGCCTGGATCAGACCGTTCTGACCGGTCGTGGCATCGAGGACGAGGTAGACCTGATGGGGGGCTCCGGCGACTTCGCGTTGCGCGACACGTCGCATCTTGCTCAGTTCCTCCATCAGGTTGCCTTTGGTATGCAGGCGGCCGGCTGTATCCACGATGAGAGTGTCGTGATGGCGAGACTTGCAGGCCGCAATCGCGTCGAACAGGACCGCGGCCGGGTCGGCCCCCGGCTTCTGTTTGACCAACTCGACCCCGGCTCGTTCGGTCCAGATCCCGAGTTGCTCGTTTGCCGCTGCCCTGAACGTATCCGAGGCACAGATCAGGACACTGCGGCCCTCGCGGCGGAAGCGATGAGCCATCTTTCCGATAGTCGTCGTTTTGCCGACACCGTTGACTCCGACGATCAGAATGACCTCCGGATGTGCAGCCGGCTGCGGGTGCTCCGCCGGATCCACTTCTGCGGTCTCCAGTATTTCCAGCAGCTCGTCCCGGATCATTCTCTGCAGCTGGAGACCGGAAACAGCGATCCGACCGCGGGTCTGCTCCCGGATCGTTTCGATGATCTCCAACGCTGTCTTGACGCCGACATCGGCACCGATCAGGATGCTCTCGAGCTCTTCGAGATGCTCCTCCGTGACGGGGCTCTCCGCCTTTCCGAAGACCGAACCGATCTTGCCGGCGATCTCCTTCTTCGTTCCCTTCAGGGCATCGCCCAGACGCCTGAAGTAACCAGGCTGCTCGCGGTAGTTGAATATGCTCATGTCAATTCTCTGTCGGTCGAATCAGGCCGAGATTCTCAGCTTCCGCCCGGCAGCTGAGCCGTGCTCTCCACAGCCGCAGAAAGTCGAGGGAAGCGCTCGTAGGCCTTCCGGACCTGGTCTGCGAGGCCTTGCGAGAGCAGACCGAAGCCCTTATCGATCTCGATAGTCAGTCGAGTCTGCAGCGGATCGATTCCGATTTCGAAGCCCTCGATGAGGAGAGATGTTGCTCGGGACGAAAGGTCGGGCGGGAAAACCTTCTGAGCCACGTTGATTCCGATCCCGATGATCGCCCAGAGAATCGATTGTTCCTGGCTGCCGATTTCGACAAGAATCCCGCAAACCTTCCGCTGACCGATGTAAACATCGTTTGGGGCTTTGATATTCAGTTCCAGGCCATCGCCGCCAGTTCCTCGGATGGTGTTCAGTACGGCAACGCTCGCAATCTGATGAAGGAGTTCAGACTCCGAGAGACTCAAGCCCGGGTAGGTCAGATACGAGGCGTAGAGTCCCTCGCCCGGCGGCGAAAACCAGACTTTGCCGTATTGGCCTCGCCCCGAGGTCTGCCGGTTGGCGCAGACTGCGCGGGGATGCCCGTCTCCGACAAACTTCTTCAGGTAGTCGTTCGTCGAATCGACACAGTCCAATCGTTCGAACTCTCGAAACATCATTGGTCAGCTGTTTTCCCCAGAACGGGTGCACCGAGGTCGTCAGGGTGTGGGCGGGCTCGATTTCTCTGTCGTCGTGTCGTCTTCCTCCTGGAGGATCGCGCGCACGACATCCGGCAGCTTCTCATTCAATCGGCCCAGGACGGCCCTCATTTGCTCTTCACTGAGTTCCGTTCCGTGGGCCTCTTCGCGATCGCTCGAAGCCGGTCTCACTTCCTCCCCGAAGGGTTCGGCGGCCTCAACCTCCAGGGATTCGTCCTCCAGGGGTTCGTCGATCACCTCATCTTTGAACGTCGGCGGTTCCGGCGCCACCGAATCTGCTTCGTCTCTTGGCGGCACCTCGTCATCCGCTGCTTCCGGGTCGACGGTTGGAGTCGGCAGCCGTTGTGTCGCGTCGACAATGACCCTGCTCAGGGCGCTCGGATGAGGACGGCATTGATAGGACTTCAGTGCAAAAACCACGGGCCGCACGGCTTCCGAGAATGGGATTTCGAAGAGCCTCTCCCGACTCTCCTGGCCGGAAGGACTGTCGACGTCCGCGACCCCGGAGTGCTCGGATGAATCGATTGTCGGTTCCTGACATTGTTTCGCTGACCTGGACTCCTCCAGAGCCCGGTCGACCATCTCTACGAGATCGTTCGTTTGGAAAGGCTTCGTCAGATGACCGGAGTACCCGACCTGTTCGGCGAGTTCCTGGTCGAATTCATCGAAGCGGCCGACGAGCAGCAGCACCGAAATGTGCGCCGTGCGCGCATCGGACTTCAGATTGCGGCAGACCGAATACCCGTCCATGCCGGGCAGCGAAAGGTCGACGAGTGCCACGTCCGCGCTCCCCCGACGGAGGTATTCGAGCGCAGATTCACCGTCGCTGAAGGCGACGACGTCCATCTCTTCCATAGCGAACGTCAACTCCACCACACGGCGGTTCGTCGGGTTGTCGTCGGCTAGGAGCAGTCTGGGCATAACGCTTTCTGAAAACTGAGAATCCAGGTCATCCGAAATCGCCGGGACCGTGGTCAGTCACCGTCCGCAAATTGCGTCCAGAATCGGACGCAACCGCCTACGGGGGAATCTTAACGGTTGCCCCCGTCTTTCGAGGAGCCGTTGTTCGACGTTCTGGTCAATTGCGCGTCCGCACCGGCCTCTGCCCGCTTGCGGGCCAGTTCATAAAGGTCTTCACGTCCTGTGAAAAGTCCCTTGATCAGTCCGACCGGGTTCAGGACGGAGCCTTCTCCCGCCTGTTCTCGCAACAGGATTCCCTGACGGCGCTCGGCCTCACCCTCATCAACCGGGGGGACGTCCTTTTCCAGAAGTTCCAGCTTTTCTTTCGAATCCGCGAAGTATGGGCTGAAAGGAAAGGCCGCCGCCAGCTGCGAGTAGTAGACCGAGGCTTCTTCGGCTCGATCCCTCGCGAGCAGAGTTTCTGCGAGGCGATAGAGAGTTTCATCTGTCTTGCTGAAGTCCGGAAACTCTTCCAGGACTTCCTTGTAGCGACTCTCGGCCGCCGGAAGACTTTCCTTCTTGTAATAGAAGTTCGCGACCCCTTGGACTCCACGAGCCTGATTCTCCTCCACCATCCGAAGGGCCTCTCGCGCCGTCGGAGCATATTCGCTGTCCGGGAAGTCGGAGATGAACTTCCTCAGTTCCTTGGCTGCTTTTTTTGTGTAGGTCTGGTCACGGTCCGGGTCGTTCATCAGCATGAAGTTCACGGCCGCGATTCGCAGTTGCGCATCGTCCGCCATCTCGTGGGTCGGAAAATAGATCATAAAGTCTTTGTACTGACTCTCGGCCTGCAGGAGGGCCTCGACCCCTTTCTCTTTGTAGTACGAGTCAGCTATCGCCAGGTAGGCACTGGGAGTGTAGTCGCTATCGGGATATGTGTTGATCAGGGTCTGGAAGGCCAGGCGCGCTTTGATGTACTGGCTCTTCTCGAGGTACCGCGACCCGTTCTCGTAGAGTTCCATATCCGGAGCGACGCCATCGTCCTGGAGGTTGGCGCTCTTCTGACCGCATGAAACGATCCATGTGGCCAGGATCAACAAGACGACTGCCCTCAAAAATATGACTTCTCTTCGCATCGCTTCATCATCCTGGAGTTCTCGGTGAGAGTATCGAGGCGACCGGTTCCCCCACCGGACTCTAATTGAGTTCGCTTAAACCACCGACGTTGACCGCTGAGAGCGCGTCGTTTGGAACACCGGCCGCGGCCAGTCGCTGCATTTTCTGAAAGGTCGTTCCAGGGTTTCGAGTCTTGAAGATTGCCGATCCGGAAACCAGCCAGTCGACCCCCGCTTGAACGGCTTCTTCTACATTCCCCGTGTCGATACCCCCGTCGATCTCTATGGTGAGATCGATACCAGTCTTCGAGGCCATTGTCCGCAATTTTCTCACTTTATCAAAGCTGTAGGGTATGAATTCTTGAGCTTCGAATCCCGGATTCACTGACATGATCAGCACAAAATCACACTTCGGCAGCACATCCTCGAGCACGGAAACGGGAGTATGCGGATTCAGGGCCACCCCGGCCCGCGCGCCGCATTCACGAATCCCATCTAGTAGACGGTCCAAATGAGAAACCGTTTCAAAGTGGACGCTGACACTGTCCGCACCTGCCTTCGCATATTCCTCGGCCATTGCGTCGGGATTGGAGATCATGAGATGAACGTCCAGTTCCATCGTCGTGATTTGCCGCAACCTCCTCAACACCGGCAGCCCGAAGGTGAGATTGGGAACGAAGTGGCCGTCCATGACATCCACGTGAAGTATTTCTGCTCCGGCTGCTTCCATCGCAGCGACGTCCCGTCCCAGGTTTGCGAAGTCCGCAGACAGAATCGAAGGCGCGATCAATGACATCAGCCCGCCACCTCAACATTGATTTCGTCGTCCTCTCGAAGAAGAGACCCCGGTTCCGGGTACTGGCGAAGAACCGTGCCACGGGATCGCCCGGAAACCTGACGATACTGGATTCCTCCCATTCGGAATCCCTGACGCTCGAAGAAAACATACACCCGACTCAGTTTTTCGCCTACGATCTCGGGCATGATGAACCGGAGCGGAGCCCTTCGGGCGACGAGAAGGTCCACGCGGGTGCCCCCCGATTCCTGAGAACCTGCTGCGGGGTATTGATGCAGGACTTCTTCTTCGGGACCGTCTTCGACAAGGACCTCACTGATCGTGCCGAGTTCGTATTCCGTCTGGAGAAGCCGCGCCCGGGCAATTCTGAGGGTTCCTCCCACAAGGCTGGGGACGGGGTTCAGCCTCGGTCCCAGGCTGACGACGACACGGACCTTGTGTCCGGTTTTGATGCGCCCGCCCGCCGCGGGAGACTGGGAAATGATCTGCCCTTCTTCGGAATCCGCGTCGTATCGTCGTGCCAGCACAGTCATGTTCAGTTCCGTGGCGGATAACAACTCATTGGCCTCTTCGAACGACCTTCCGAGAATCTCCGGTGTCTCGACTTCCGTCTGCTGGACCGCGATCTTCATCCCTACCACGGCACTCACGATTCCGACCGACAAGAGGATTCCGATCAGGAGGATCGCCCTGCTGACTGACAGAAAACGCCTCTGCATTTCCTTTCGGGAACTTCTCGCTCTGGAGGGCATAGGGATACGAGGCTCACATCGATTCGGGCTGGGACTGGCGAAGCTCAACCCGACGGAACACAGTGAATCTTGCGCAAAAAATGTATCACAGTCGCCAAACACAAGTCTAACTCAGACATGGGACGACGCCGGCACCTGACTGTCACAACTCACAAAGGTCCGGAATGGCCTCCCGGATATTCACTGGGACATGCCCGGCTCCCCGGTATCCCTCTCACGTTCGTTTGATCGAGACCGCGAAAAAGGCATCCCCATCCCGGTCCACACTCAAGCTGTTGTGAGGCTCACCAACACGTTCGGCCTCCTTCACTTCTCTTAAAAACAGGTCGATCACTTCCTCGTTTTCGTCGCGCTCTGTCGAACAGGTGCTGTAGAGGAGTTCACGTCCCCGGCGGAGAACGGAGAAGGCGCGTCTCAGGATCGAAAGCTGCCGGGTCTGCAGAGTCGCCAGATCGCTCTCATTAACCTTCCAGCGGATATCGGGGTTGCTGCGGAGCGTTCCCAGTCCGCTGCAGGGGACGTCGACCAGGACGAAGTCGAAAATGGGACGGCAGACGGATGTCGTCGCCCAGTTTGAGATACAGAATCGGAGTCTCGGTATTGCCATCTGCCGCGATCTGTTCCGCATCTCGATCAGTCGACGGGCCGAGCGATCACAGCACAGGATCGTGGACTGAGGCGCTGTCCTGGCCGCCATCAGAAACGACTTCCCACCCGGCGCTGCACAGAAGTCGCCCACGAGACTCGTCCCGGCGAGTGCCGGGAGATGCGCGATTTCCTGGCTTCCGGGGTCCATGAGGAGAGCCTTCCCGGCTTTGTAGTCCGGACTCTGAGAGAAACCTCTGCCCTGAAGGACGAGGCAGTCGGGAAGCGATGGGTGTGCGCGAAAGGGAATGCTCATTTGCTCGAGCCGTCGACTCAGGGACGCCGTCGAGGATTTGAACGGATTGACCCAGAGATGGGGGAGAGAGGGTCTGTTGTTGCTCGCCAGCAACTCCTCCGCCCGACGCTCGCCGAAGCGGTCTCGGTAACGTCTCGCAAGCCACTCGGGATGGCTTGTCCGAATGGCCAGCGCACCGCTCGACGAGTCCTCAGGAAGCGGAGGCGGGCTTCTCAGGAAACTGCGAAGAATGCCGTTGACGAATCCGGCCGCGCTTCTGAAGCCGAGTTCTCGACATGTTTCCACCGCCTCATGAACGGCGGCACGGGCCGGGGTCCGCATCTGCTCGATCTCATAAAGGGCACCGCGCAGAGTCCACAGAACCGGAGGATCGATGCGGCTCACGCCATGGCGGCTGAGCTGGTCGATGTAGAAGTCGAACTTTCCACGCCAACGTTCGACACCGTAGCCGAGTTCAAGCAGAAAGGCGCGGTCTCTCTGAGGAAGCGAGGCGACTTCCGGCGTGCGACCGATCGCACTGAGGTGCTGTCCGGGACGTGAGTGGCCGGCCATCAGTCGAACGGCCAGGGTCCTGAGGCGAGACCTCAACCGAAGACCTCTCCTGTTCGGACAGCGAAACCGTTGCAGAAGTCCGCGGCTGAGACTCTCTTCCTGTTCGGGGGCTGCACTTGGAGTAGACGGAGCCGAGTCCCTTTTCCACAGGACACCACGATTCCATCCCGACCTGAATCGACGATTTCTCCGGGTTTTCCAGACGAGGAATCGCTGGGCCCCAGACGGCTCTCCCAGATCTTGATCTCCCTCCCTCGAAACCGGGCCTGCCCACCCGGCCAGGGATGGACACCGCGGATTCTGTTATGGAGACAGGCGGCTGTCCAATTCCAATCCAGTCGCCCGTCCGACTTCTGGAGACTTCGGGCGACCGTGGCTCGATCATGGTCCTGAGGTGAGGGTCGCAGAAGGCCGGAAACATAGTCTGGTATCGTCTCGCACAGCAACTCCGCGCCGCGCCTGGCCAGCACACGCTCTAGATCTCCACAGGTGTCGTTTTCTCCGATGGGGACCTCAACGCGGCTCAATACGTCGCCTGTATCCAGTCCTTTTTCTATCAACATGATGGAGACTCCCGTCAGCGTCTCTCCGTTCATGATCGCCCAAGCCGCGGGCGCCGCTCCGCGGTAGCCTGGAAGCAGGGACGCGTGGACGTTGAGGGCTCCATACCGGGGCAACCTGAAGAACCGTTCCGGGAGGATCTGGCCGTAGGCGACGACGACCATGAGATCGGGGCTCAAATCACTGACCCATTCGAGGGCATTCGGATCCTTCCTGAGGGAAGGTGGCTGCAGGATCGGAAGACCAGCTGACTCGGCCAGCTCTTTAACGGGCGGGGGCTTCAGGCGGTGTCCGCGGCCAGCCGGGCGATCGGGCTGAGTCACAGCGCCGACAATCTCGAACCGTGAATCGTTCAACAGCCTTTCGAGGGAAGGGATGGCGAACTGGGGAGTGCCGAGAAACAGGACCCTCACGACCACTCCCCGGCCTTGATGAGCTTTCGAATCTTGCGCTTGATGAGCTGGGCTTTGAGAGGAGATATCCTATCGAGATAGAGTATGCCGGACAGGTGGTCGACTTCGTGGCAGATGACTCTCGCCAGGAATCCCTCGGCGGCGAGTTCCACCGGCTGCCCCTTGATATCTCGCGCACTCAGGTGGATCCGCTCGGGACGCTCGACCATCGCCGTGAACCCGGGGATGCTCAGGCACCCCTCTTCTCCGACCTGACAACCTGACGGGTCGGTCACTTCGGGATTCACGAGAACGATCTGTTCTCCCTGGCGCCGCCCCCCGCTGGCGTCGACAACGCAGACCTGCTCATTGACTCCGACTTGTGGGGCAGCCAGACCGACTCCCTCAGCGGAGTACATCGTTTCGAGCAGATCGTCGGCCAGTTGTCGCAGTTCGTCGTCGAAGTGGTCGACCGGCCGGGATTCCGCAACCAGGGAAGGGGTACCGAACTTGACGATTTCTTGGATCATTTTTCAGGAGACGAGGGTCTCAAGTCGCAGGACTCCGGTTCAAGTGCAGGATCAGAGCCCGGGGTCGAGTCTCGTCTATCCGCGCTCATGCCCATGCCCATGCCCATGCCCGTGCCCGTGCCCGTGCCCGTGCCCGGTCATCTCACATCGCCCGCACTTGCTCTGAATAGGATTCGACGTTGGTTTTCAACTCTTCGAGGGAATCTCCGCCGAACTTTTCCTGGACGGCTTGAGCCAGGACGATCGCGACCATCGCCTCACCGATGACCGCTGCGGCCGGGACGACGCAAGTGTCGGAGCGCTCATACTGAGCCTTGAACGCTTCCTTCGTCGCCAGATCCACAGACATCAGGGGTCGTTTTAAGGTCGGGATCGGCTTGACCGTCCCTCGCACGATAATTTCTCCGCCGGTGGAAGTCCCCCCTTCGATTCCGCCCGCATGGTTCGTCTTCCGCTAGAACGATCTTCCCGATTCATCATAAAAGATCTCATGGTTATACTCGCGTCCATAGGGGTCGCTGTCTCTCTCGGTGCCGTGGTCTATGGTCTTCAAGCCTTTGATCGACATGATGGCCTGGGCCAGGCGGCCGTCCAGCTTTCGATCCCAGTGCACATAGCTGCCCAGCCCCACAGGAGCACCCAGAGCCCGAACCTCGAAAGTTCCTCCGATCGTCTCCCCCTTCTCGATCGCTCGATCGACGGCAGCCTTCATCTCCTCGTCGAGAGAAGGATCGCAGCTGCGTAGGGCGGAGCTTTCGATCTGATCGATCTTTTCCGGAGAGACGGCTTCGAGCTGTTCCTCAGAAACGTGGACGTCCTTGATCGAGATCACGTGACTGTAGACGCGGATTCCCAGTTCCATAAGAAGGAGCTTGCAGAAGGCTCCGACGGCGACCCTTGAAGTCGTTTCGCGAGCGCTGGATCGCTCGAGGACGTTCCGCATATCGCAGAACTGGTACTTCAGCGCTCCAACGAGGTCGGCATGACCCGGCCTGGCCCGAGTCACCAGACGCTTCTGAGCCCCTTTCGGATCGGGTTGCGCGGACATGATGTCCGACCAGTTCACCCAGTCCTTGTTGTGGACGATAAAAGAAATCGGCGATCCCAGGGAGGTTCCGTGACGAACTCCCGCGAAGATCTCGACACGGTCGCTCTCAATTTTCATTCGACGTCCGCGTCCGTAGCCTCCCATGCGACGCTTCAGGTCGCCGTTGATGAAAGCCTCGTCTATCGGAACGTTCGAAGGGAATCCCTCGATGACCGAGATCAATCCTTTTCCGTGGGACTCACCTGACGTGAGAAACTTGATCATCCGCCCTGACCATTCGAAGTTGGGGCCTGCTAATCGTACTGCCGACAGGAAGGGTTTGTTAGAATCCCGGAGCGGGGAAACGGTCCTCTTTCACGCTCTCCCCCGACTCACAAATGATGCGACATTTGCCCTCCCCGGGACATCTAGTCTAACACCTGGGTGACGAACATTGAGAGACGGAAGATGAGTCAGACCCGCCGAGGTCCGCTGCTATGACCTTCATCTATGGAGTCCTGGAGGAAGTTCAGCAGTTCAGCCTCTTGTGTCTCCAGGCGATCTGGAATCTCTTCCGGCGTCCTCGCTACAGCAGGGACACTCTGGCGCAGATGGATTCCGTCGGTGTGGCCTCCCTTCCGATCGTCACCCTCAGCTCGTTCTTTACCGGGGGGGTGATGGCCCTTCAGACCGCAAATTCACTGGAGTCCTTTGGGGCGACGAATGTGACCGGCCAGCTGGTCGCGGTTTCGCTTGTCCGCGAACTGGGGCCTATTCTGACGGCACTGATGGTCGCCGGTCGCGTCGGGTCGGGAATGGCATCACAGCTCGGCTCCATGGTCGTGACCGAGCAGATCGACGCGATGCGTGCCCTGGGAACCGATCCCAGCAAGAAGCTCGTGACACCGCGAATGCTCGCATGTACCACCATGACGCCTCTCCTCACGGTGGCAGCGGACATCGCCGGCCTGGCAGGAGGGTGGATCGTGGCCTACCATAAACTCCAGTTGAACACGGCGCTCTACTGGAGCAGTGCTCTGCGCTCCCTCGACTATGCAGATGCCCTGGCGGGTCTTCTCAAGCCGATCGTGTTCGGGTTTATCATCGGGATGGTTGCCTGCTACTGCGGCCTCCGGACCAAGGGAGGCACGATCGGTGTCGGCCGGTCGACCACGATGTCGGTTGTCACGTCTTCCTGTCTTGTTCTCGTCAGCGACTTCTTTCTAACCAAGATCATTCTGGACCTGAGCTATTGAGCGTAATCCGCTTCGAGAACGTGACGAAGAGCTTCGACGATCAGGTCGTACTCCGCGACTTCAACATGGTCGTGCGCCAGGCGGAGACAAAGGTCGTTCTCGGTGGGAGCGGCTCAGGAAAGTCGACCATTCTGAGACTCGCTCTGGGATTGACGAAACCCGATTCTGGGCGCGTCTTGATCGACGGAACTGACATCACCGATCTCACTGAACACGAACTCGCTCCGATTCGGAGGGGAATCGGAATGGTCTTCCAGGAGGGCGCACTTTTTGACTCCCTGTCCGTGGGAGAAAACGTCTGCTATCGCCTTCGAGAGGATGGCAGCTACAGCGAGAGCGAAATCGAGTCGGTGGTCCGCCGCGTGCTCGGTTTCGTGGGGCTCCAGCACACCGTGGGCATGTCGCCGGCAGCGCTGTCGGGGGGCATGAGACGGCGCGTAGCAATTGCCCGAGCCCTTGCGGGAGGGCCGCGCATTGTTCTGTACGACGAGCCGACTGCCGGTCTGGACCCCATCACGGCCAGAACGATCACCGAGTTGATCATCAAGCTTCGTGATCTCGAAGGCGTCACGTCTATTCTCGTCACACATGATCTCGACACCGTGCGGATACTCGCGAATGAATACGCAGAAATCGGGACAGATGGCCGAGCTGTCTTCCATGAGGAGAACGGGCAACTGTGCCTGGTGAACACACGCTTGCTGATGCTCAAGGACGGTTCCGCTCTTTTTGAAGGACCGGACGAACTTCTGCAAGACTTTGACAACCAATACGTCACGGAGTTTCTGGAATGAGTCGAAGAAAAGAGGGTCATTCGCAAAGCGCTCTCCGTATCGATGGCTCCCCGGACAGTCACTCGGTTTTCTCAAGGGAAACAAACAATGGCCTCCAAACGCCGTCCCACGTTATCTGAACTCCGCGTTGGGATCTTCGTCGTTATCCTGTGCGCAATTCTGGCAATCGCCATCTTCACCATCGGCTCCGAGGTGGGGGTCCTCGAAGAGTCCTTCGTGGCGAAGACCTATCTGAACAATGTCTCGGGCCTGAAACCCGGCGACGTGGTTCTCCTGGGAGGGATCGAGGTCGGGAATGTCAGCCAGGTCAGAATGTCAACCAGCGACAGCGACATGCCGCAGACCCAGGACAATCTGCGCACCCGTCGAGAACTGGCAGACCTTCAGCGAGACCTCGTTACAGAACAGAGTGGTCTGCCTCTGGTGGAGCAGGATGTCCTGAGAATCCAGGCCGACTACAACGATGCCGTCACAACGTCGGGAGCTGATTCGGCAGAAGCTATCGAGATAGAGGGACGCCTCGACCAGGCCCGGCGTGTCCTGGCACGGCAGCGCCGACGGGTCCTGGACGTTCAGGGCAAGATCCAGAGAGCACACGGCAACCTTCAGAATATCGAGGTCTACATGAATGTGGCCGCGCAGTATCGCGGCTGGATCAAGGCCGACAGTTACATCTCTCTGGGATCGATCGGGCTGCTGGGCGACAAATTCATTGAAATCTCTATCGGCCGAACCGGACAGGCCGCTGCTGTCATCGAGGAAGACGTCGACACGCTGTTCGGGACGAGTTCGCGCGAGGTCGTATTCATCACCGGTCAGCGCCAGACAGGTTTTCAGGAGCTCATCACCGGGGCCAATGACATCCTCACGAACTTCGAGACCCTGTCCGAGAAGCTGCAGGACGCGATGGATCAGTTCCAGGAAGGAGAGGGGACAGTCGGGAAGTTCTTCTCCGATCCCACTTTCTACGACAACCTCAACGGAGTCGTTGCGAGCGCGAAGGAAGCCGCCGACGAAGCCTCAAACATGCTGCGTTCGATCACCGAGGGAGGGGGAACGATTCCCAGCCTGATTCAGAAATCTGACGTCCACGACAGCGTTCTCTCCGCCGTCGATGCGTTTAACAAGACCATGGCGGAAGTCAATGCAGGCCAGGGGACCCTGGGTAAATTCGTAAAGGATCCCGCTCTTTATGACAAGGCCGACAAGACGGTTGCCAATCTGGAGGAGATAACCCAGAGAATGGCGGCCGGGGAAGGGACCCTGGGAAAACTCTCCACCGACGACCAGCTCTATGCGGATCTTCGCAAGTCGCTCGACGAGCTCTCCGGCCTGCTGGCGGATATCAAGAGCGGCAAAGGCACTTTGGGACGATTGACGACCGATGAGCAGCTCTATCAGAACCTCAACGAAGCCACATCGGAAATCGTCAAGCTGCTTTACGACTTCCGACAGGATCCCAAGAGATTCCTGACCGTGAAGGTCGAGATTTTCTAGCAGCCAGCGACGTGGCGGGAATGCCTGCCCGTGGGCCACATCCGAAGCGGCACTTCACTCGCTCCAGAGGAGACGCTACACTAGTGCACCGCACGTCAGTTCAGGGGAGCACCGTCGAGGGTGGCCCGGGACCATTGACATCCGTACTGGAACACCATGATTTCGCACAAGATCGGTGAAGGAGCGCAGGTCGTCCTCCGTGGACTCGTGGGCTTGCTGGCGATTCTTCGAATCACTCCGAACCGCCTCACTTTCCTCGGCTTTCTGGTCAGTCTAGCGGTTGCCTTCGCCTTTGCTTATTCGGACGGCGACTTCACGGTTGCCGGATGTCTTCTGATCGTGGCCGGTCTGTTCGATCTGGTCGATGGGATGGTGGCGCGAGCAACCAATTCGGTGTCGGAGTTCGGAGCGTTTTTCGACTCGATCATGGACCGCTACTCGGACCTCACGATCTACCTCGGGTTGATCATCCACTACGGTCGCCACGACCGGATGACCTATGTCGTGCTGGTCGGGATCGTCATGATGGCATCCGTTCTTATCAGCTACGCCAGGGCCCGTGCCGAGTGCATCATTCCGAAGTGTAAAGTCGGTTTCCTGGAACGCCCTGAAAGGATCGTCCTGCTCATCATCGGTTCCTTCTACTACATGGACCCCGTGCTCTGGGTGATCGCCGTAATCGGAAACTGGACCGTCGTTCACCGCATTCTCTACACGAAGGCCCAGTTGACGGGCCGACCACAGTTTCTCGTCGAACGTCCAGCTTCCCGAGTGCAGCTGTAACCGGCAGAGTCAGGGTTTCCGTTGATCCGTATCGTCCGCGACATCGTCGTCGGTATTCTCTGTTGCATCCGCGTCATCCGATTATCCAGTCAGCATGTCAGCCTGTCAGCTACGGACTTCACACATCTCAGTGATTCAGATTGTTCGCGGCGAAAGAGTGAGATGGAAACTCGAGGAGGGAACCCGATTCAGCACCGGGGTTCCTCGTTGCTCATTGGATCCACAATCTGTTGATCGTCACGGGAAGAATGGGGACGTTCTGGTGAAGGCCCTTGGTGCCCGTCGGAGCGTAGGAAATCGCTTCGGCCACATCGATTCCCGACGTGACGCGACCGAACACCGTATATCCCCAGCCTTCGGGTGTCTTCGATTGGTGATCAAGCCCTGAATTGTTTCCGACGTTGATGAAGAACTGTGATCGGGCGCTGTTCGGGTCGGCAGCGCGGGCCATCGAAATCGTGCCGCGTTCATTCGTCAGACCGTTGTCGGCCTCGTTTTCGATGGGTGGTCGGTTGGGACGCTCTTTCATGTTCGCGTCGAAGCCACCACCCTGGATCAACGACATCGGAAAGACCCTGTGAAAGACAGTCCTGTCATAGTGGCCGGCCTTCACATAAGCCAGGAAGTTCTCGACGGTCTTGGGAGCCTTGTCCGGATAAACCTCAATAACGATTCGTCCCAGGCTGGTATCGATCACCAGAGTCGGATGATCCTGCGAAAACAGGTCCATGGATCCCAGAAATACAAGGGACGCCAGGATCGCGGAAAGTCGTGTCTTCAACACTGTTCGGGAACCCTCTCGGAGCTTCACAGATGGTACTTAAATCGCTGCAACGCTTCAAATCAACCCTGGAGAGAATACTCGAGTCGGGACCAGCGTAGCGATATCAGCGCAAGGAGTCTGACCTGACATAATGTCAATAAATTCTGGTGGTCAGGCCAGAGTATGGGCGAGGTCCGAGCCGGTTTGAGTTAAAGGCCTGGAACTTCGGGAGCCTATTGGTCGTTACAGTGAGTGGATGTCGAAGCGCCGGTTTGTACCCCCGCACTCGGCTCGCGATATGATCTGCCGAAAAATGCCGGTTCTTGCAACACCGCCCGTGCAGTCTTAAAACAATTGAGTTCGATGATTCTCAATTCGGAGTAAGGAAATATGGAGTATCTCATTTTCATAATGCCGGCCTTGTTGTTCTCTTTGTGGGCGAGCTGGCGAGTCAAATCCAACTTTAAAAAGTATTCCAAAGTCGGGACGATGCGCGGATTGTCAGGTGCCCAGGTCGCTGACGAAATGTTGCGGGCAGCCGGGATCAATGACGTCCAGATCCGCCAGAGCCGAGGGGTCCTGAGCGACCACTACAATCCGATGAACAAGACCTTGGCCCTGTCCGAGCCGGTTTACAACTCGACTTCGATCGCGGCCGTGAGTGTTGCCGCGCACGAGGCCGGTCATGCTCTGCAGCATGCCCAGAACTACGCGCCTCTCTGGATTCGATCGATGCTGGTACCGACTGCCGGAATCGGATCCAACGTGGGCTACATCATGATGTTGATCGGGCTGCTCATGAATTTTTCCGGCCTCATTCTCCTGGGTGCCGCCCTGTTCTCGATGGTCCTGCTGTTTCAGATCGTGACGTTGCCGGTCGAATTCGATGCTTCCAACCGGGCGAAAGCCGTCCTCTTCCAGAGCGGCTTTGTCGCTGACCAGGAGACGAAGGGCGTCTCGAAGGTTCTGAACGCGGCCGCCCTGACCTACGTCGCCGCAGCGGTCAGTACCCTCATGACCCTTTTGTACTTCCTACTCGCGGCGCGGGACTGATTCGTACCTCAAGGGGCGGTGGCCCGACGACCCACCGTCCCCCTCGCGCCAGGAAAGTGCGAACATCCGACTAGAGTCGCCCCGGACGTTGCCTTCCGCACTCTGTCCTGAAGAGCACTCACCCGGAAGCTGCTGCTCCCGGCTCGGCTTTTGGGAGAGATCGTGAGTGCCGCCCGCGTTGATCGTCTCCGTGTAGAATGACTCGTCGTCCCGGTGGGCGAAGAGCCCGGAAACTCACTCGGCTAGGAGTTCATGTTCCAGAGGAAAACAGAAGGATCGATCGTCTGTCCGTCGTGCGGCCTGCTCGTCGGTGTCAACGACGACGTCTGTTTCAATTGCGGCCGGAGAAACCCCGGAATGTGGGGATTCGCACAGGCCTTCCGGATGATCAGCCACGACCTCGGATTTGTTCCGTTCGTCCTCTATGGCTGCATTCTGATGTACCTGATCTGCCTGGCCTGGGATCCGAACAACATCCGTTCCGGCGGGATGATGAGCTTCCTGTCGCCGTCCGGGCGAAGCAGCGTGATCTTCGGTGCGAGCGGGGCGCTGCCGGTCTTCCAGTACGGCCGCTGGTGGACCGTGCTGAGTGCGTCTTTTCTCCACGGCGGACTGCTCCACATCTTCTTCAACATGTACTGGGTGAGGATGCTTCTGCCCGCGACCATCTCCCACTACGGAGCCAGCCGCACCGTCATCATTTACACGGCCGCCTCGATCACCGGCTTCTACGCCAGCAGCCTGATGGGTGTTCTTCTGCCCGGAGTTGACTATATCGGCGGCTCGAGCGTGACGCTGGGCGCCTCCGCTTCCATCTTCGGATTGCTCGGTGGGTTGGTTCGTTCCGGAAGCGCTGCCGGCTCTCAGGCGAAGATGTACGCCATCTTCATGGGTCTGTTCGGGTTCATCATGCCGGGTATCGACAATTGGGCACACGGAGCCGGCTTCCTGGGGGGCTATCTGGCGGCCAGATGGCTCGATCCACTCCAGAAGGAGACTCAGACCCACGTCTTCATCGCCTTGGGCTGCATGGCGGCCTTCGTCCTGTCGATTCTCTACTCCGTCCTCGACGCGTACGCGATTCTCTGAATTGAAAGCCTGGAAAGCCAGAAGGCCAGAAAGTCAGAAGGTCTGAAGCTTCGAAAGTTCAGAATGTCGGATATCTTTGGTCGGGAAAATGGTCTCGACTCTGGTTTGACCGCGCTGACGCCCGCAAGCTCTTTCGAGCGTCCCCTGTCCTTCTGGCTTTCCAACGTCCTGACTTTCGAACTGTTCCCTAACTCAGACCGTTCCGAATCACGTCTTCCATCGCATCGCAGAATCGATCCAGCTCTTCGATCGTCGTGTACACATTCGGTGTCACGCGCAGCCCTTCGAACTCGGCGTGCTTGATCGGAGTCACGATGATCCGGTGGTTCGTCCAGAGGTGGTTTCCGAGCTTGCTGCTGTCGAGTCCTTCCACCTGGACGTTGGCCAGTCCCCAGGAGAGCCCTGGCTTCAGGCTGGTGTGCAGTCGGACACGGTCGTGCTGCATCAGGCGATCGGACCAGTAGCGGGTCAGATATCGGAGCCGTTCCCCTTTCCGCTCGGCACCGATGCCCTGGTGGAATGTGAGCGCATCGCCTATCGCGAGGTAGTTGGCTGCGGGATGGGTCCCGATTTCCTCGTACTTCCGGATGTCCGCATTCATCTTGTCCGGGGCCGCCATCATTGGCCACAGGCCTTCGATTTTGTCTTTCCGGACGTAGAGCATTCCGGTTCCATGCGGTGCCAGGAGCCATTTGTGAAGACTCGTCGCATAGTAGTCACAATCGAGATCAGATCGAGTGAAACCGAAGTGTGCGTAGGCATGCGCTCCATCGACAATGACTGGGATTCCCCGCTTCCTGGCCATGCGGACGACCTTTCTGACCGGCAGAATCTGTCCTGTCAGGTTGATCATGTGGCACATCAGAATGAGGCGAGTCCGTGGCGTGATGTTGCTCTCGAAAAGTGAGACGATCTCATCATCGTCTTCGGCCGGAACCGGGATGGAGAACTGCTTGAGGACGATCCCTTCACGGCGCTCTCTCTGCTTCCAGGTCGTCACCATGCGCCCGTAGTCCTGAGTTGTCGTCAAGACTTCATCTCCGGGCTCGAGGTCGAAACCGAACTGGCAGATCTGAAGACCCTCAGAAGCGTTCCGCGTGAGTGCGATCTCCTCCCGCGAACATCCGAAGTCCCTTGCCAGGCGGTCCCGCACGCCTTCACGCTGGGGCTCGAGAATCCTCCACATCGAATAGACCGGGGCCGTATTGGAGTAGTCCAGATAGCGCCTCATCGCGTCCTGCACGATGGCCGGCGACGGGCTGACGCCTCCGTTGTTGAGGTTGATCAGGCTCCGATCGACGGTGAAGGCCTGTTGCACCTCAAACCAGTAGGACTCGTCGCGAGCGATTGCCTGGGCGGATGCCGCCTCGCCGGAAAGTTCGGAAAGGCGTTCCAGGGTGGCTCCGATTCGGCTCGGCTCAACGCGTGCCGTGGCCCAGGTCGTGACGGCGGGGACGCCGAGGGCTCCGAGAAAACCTCGTCGGTTGAACATGGTGGATCTCCTTGTTCATTTGGGGGTCGATGGCAACTGGAATACACCAATTGCACAAGATTGTCGAGGTTTGCCTGATCGGACGAGCGGGGAAGAGCAGTGTCCGGCGAACTCACCCCGGTGCAAGACGCTCCTTACTCCACCTCAAAATAGAGGGTGACTTGTCCCGAACGTCCAGGAGCTCCCAGCGCTCTCGAATCCGGGCTGGCCGGAAAGTCCTTGTCAAAGAGATTGCGCACCAGGAACCGAAGCTCGACCCTTGGAGCGAGCTTCCAGCCTCCGCCGATGTTGACGAAGCCGTATCCAGGCAAGCTGATCTCGGTCGGTCCGGAGTCATCATCACGGCTGAAGAGGACTCCACGGAAGTTGAGATAGCCACGATCCGAGAGCTGCTTGTTGAGGCCGACGGTGAAACTTGTCTGCGGTATATCGTCCAGGGGGGTGTCGTCGTCCGGAAGTTCCCCGGAAGCGATCTGTGCGCCCGCATCCAACGTCAGTGAATCAGTCAGAACGGCCTGGGTCTCTATCTCCAGGCCTTTGATCCGCGCCCGACTGCGATTCCGGAACTCGAAGAAATCCTCACTCGATTCATAACGTTCGATCAGATCGTCGATTCGGTACCAGTAGCCGAAGACGCCCCATCGAAAATGCCTGGACGTGTGGCGCAGGGCGAAGTCGTACTGAATGCTCGTCTCGGGCTGGAGGTCGGGATTCCCACTGATGAAGCCACGGCCGCTGACTCCGGTGAAGTATCGGTCTGACAGCGTCGGAACGCGAAATCCTCGCGCTATCTGGCCGGTCAGGCTGAAGCCGGCTCCGGGCATGGCGGTGAGAGAAGCGAACCCGCTGACCGCGCCGTCCGTGGTTTCGGAGTCTCCGGCGAGACCGCCGTCGTTGTTCGTCGAGATGCGGTCGTACCGGACACCGGCGTTGGCGTTGATCCATTCGGCCAGGGCCGTCTCGCCGGTCAGAAAGAAGCCGGCGTTGTTTTGTCGAGCGTCATCGATAGCGCTCACTTCCGCCCCGGTCGTCGGACTGTCCTGAAGGTTGAACTCCTGGAGACGATTGACCGCCTCGAGCCCGAAGCGTCCGTTCAGATCCACGCCGAATTCCAGCTTACCGCTTCCCAGTGGGCGTGTCGCCACGCCGCGAAACCCATAGTCCATTGCCGAGACATCCGATTCGGTGATCGTTCGATCACTTTCGGACGTCGGCAATCGATCCCGACGGGTCACCAGTTCATAACCGCCCAGGAAGCCGTTGAACCCAATGCGTGAGAAGCCAGCCTTCGGAGACGAATCGTATCCGATCGTGAAGCGATGTGAGGTCTCCTCCGGATAGAAGATCCGCAGGCTCTCGTTTCGAGTCGATGGGCGGCCGATCGTCCTCCCCCAGTCGCTGAGCCATCCAACCGAGAAAATGCCATCGCTGACCTGTTTCTGAAACCGGAGCAGGAATCCCCGGTCGCTCGCGGCGGAGTTGTCTACGTCTCCACGCCGGCTTCGATAGTCGTCGAAGTCTCTGTATCGCCCCTGAAAAATCAACCCCCCATCCCCGATTCCGGTCGAAAGTTCCAGGCTCGCGGACTTCTCAGGCAAACCGGCACCCAGCGATCCGCGAAAGCGCATCCGCAGCGGAGCTCCCGCCTCCGGCCGGCGAGTCCGCGCATGGATGATGCCTCCAAACGCGTCCGATCCGTAGGCGACGGAACCGGGACCACGAGCGACCTCGACTCCTTCCAGAAAAAAAGGATCGAGAAACGTCGCGCTGGGGCCGGCCCTCCGCTCGGTCGTCACTCGCGCATCGTCGACCAGGATGAGGGTGCGTCCGCGCGCCAGGCCGCGAATCGTCGGCACCGCTGCGTGTCCCTCCGAGATCTGACCGACTCCCGGAATGGTCTGCAGAGCGTCCGTCAGGCGTGCCGGGCTTTTCTCGACGAGCTCCCGGTGAGCTACAGTCGTCATTCCGTTCGCTGGAGGAGCCTCGATGTTTGGAGTGACCGCTGCCGACACGGTCAGAGAATCGGCCAGCAGCGGTTCGACTTCGACGATCAGGAGGTCGCCCTCCACGGATTCGACCAGGACTGGGGCCATGTAGCGCCCGTCGGGCAGAACAACGATCACCTCGAAAGGCAGGGGAGGGTCGGGGAGCCAGATGAATCTTCCGTCACGGCCTGTTGTGACAGAACCGGAGAGTCCGACTATTGAAACCGCGGCCTCCGAAATCGGCTGACGGTCCACCGCCGAGACGATTTTCCCCTCCAGAGCCATGAGTCCGGGAACAGAAATGGACATCAGTATCCAGGCGGCAACGCTTTTCACAGCCTTCTGCATGATCCGGGATAGTATAGATCAGGAACGAACCTCTCCCTGCTCACATCGGACTGCCCATGCCTGAAGTTGAAGAGCCTTTCGCCGTCAGGATGAAGCCCGGAAAAACGCGTCTCGTGCTGGCATCGACCTCGCCTCGGCGCCGGGAACTCCTCTCGCGGTGGCAGGTGCCGTTCGAGATCATCGCCAGCGGAGTCCCGGAAGATCCTGTCGCATTGACTCCGGCGGCGCTCTCTCTCCGGCACGCGCTGGACAAAGCGTGTGTGGTTGCGGCTCACCATGCCGGCCGCAGGGTTACGGTCGTGGGAGCGGATACGACGATCGATCTGGACGGGCGTTCCCTGGGTAAGCCGGAGGACGATGATCATGCCCGCGAGATGCTTCTCGAACTTCGAGGACGGACCCACGCTGTCATCACATCGCTGGCAGTGCTCGACTGTCGTCGGGAGCGGCGTGAGACCGCCTCAGTGTCGACGATCGTGGCCATGAGAGACTTCAGCGAAAAGGAACTGCAAGCTTACGTCGCGAGCGGCGAACCGCACGGTAAGGCGGGAAGCTACGCGATTCAAGGCCTCGGAAGCTCCTTGATTCTCCGGATTGAGGGGTGTTTCAACAATGTCGTGGGCCTGCCGCTCTGCGAACTGGCCGGAATGCTCGAGAGGACTGGTTTCGAATGCGCTCTCCCGAGAAATCCCTGCACGACGAACACGGGCTCGGATTGCCCACGAATGCGTTAACATTCGGGCTGGATGGCGAGCGTCTTGAGAATGCCGTTTGCTCTGCGACGGCCACAACTTCTGTTTCGCGACCTGATCGTGAACCGGGATAGCCCGAATCTGGCCGGACTCGAATCTGTTGCGGATCCGGAAGCCTTCGTCTGGAAGATACTGCCTCACGCCGCTCGAACATTCTCGGCATGTATAGCGCTTCTGCCGGCACCGCTGGCCCGGGCCTCGGCTGTCGCGTACCTGTATTGCCGGTGCCTGGACACGTACGAGGATCTGATCGTGGAACCGGAGGATCGCGAGGCGGCTCTCGGTCGGTTTGTGAACCGATTCCGCGACCTCGGCAAGCCGGCACAGACACCGGAGGCGGCCCCCTCGATCGATGCTGATTTCGCCAAGGATGCCAGGGACCGGACCCACGTCATTCTGGTGAATCGAATCTCTCTCGTAGACCAGGTGTTTGAGGATCTGGGAAGGCGAACTCGAGAGATCATTCTCGACCTCGTCAGGGGCATGTCCGAGGGCATGATCTGGTCGTCGACGACGTTTGTCAAGCAGAAGGGAGTCCTCACGACCAGCTCCCAGCTCCGACGCTATTGTGACTCGGTGCTCGGGCTCCCGACGATCTTCGCCGCTCGGCTCCTTACTCTCTACCACACTGACAAGTCGTCCCTGCGGCCTTCCCAGGAGCAGGACGCTTTGCGGGCGGGAGAAATGATCCAATTGGCGAACATCACTCGCGATATCGAGAAGGATCTGCGCCGCGGTGTCGCCTATCACCCGGGGCTGAGCCCCTTTCTCGGTGACTCGGCGGACGGGGATACGGAAGTGCAGCTCCGAATCCGGGAGGTGCGCTCGGAACTCCTGATTCGAGCCTTGCGACTGGCACCGGCATATCGTCGATTTGTGGAAGGGATGGGCTTCACCAGGCTCAGCCTGGGAAGGGCCTCGGCCGTTCTGATGCTGCTGTTCACCGACCGTTACTATCGTTCGTGCGCCGACAGGCTCGGGAAAGAGAGCTGGAAGGGTCCCCGGTCCGGACTGGCGGTCATCCTCAAGAGCGTGGCGGCCGCCTTCTTTCCGAGCTTCGCCATGAGGACGGTTCGGGGTGTCGAGGCGTCCTTCCTGAGATTCGCCAAGGACCACGAAGCGATGCCTGCTCCCGAACAGAACTTGGCTTCCTCCACGGTATGAGAGGGCTGACCGCCGTTTCTTTCTAGTAGACGCGTCCCTCGTTCGACGGGTCGTTTTCAAGTACCATGAGAATCGGGTGATGGCCCCAAGATCCCGCTAAGGCAATCATGAAGCGAATCTTCCTGATCGGATTGACGGTTTCGCTCGTCGCCTCGAGCGCGCTCTTTGTGCGGGCTCAGGCCGCGTATGAGCTGCCGACCCCCTTGGAACACTACGACAGTTTCAACGCTCAGGTGCTCCAGATCCGGCTGTTCGGAAAGTCGATGACGGTGGTGCCTCCCGAGCATCGAGCCAGGTTGGGCGCAGCCATCGGCGCGCTCCAGTCAGGAAACGCACCGGAATTGTCCGAGGCCGAACTCGAGCTCTTTCATCAGATTCTCTCCCATGCTGCCATCAGACCTGACATTCTCGAACTGACCGTTCACCGAAGCGGGATTGTCAACCTGTTCGGCGACGACCGGGTTCTTGCAACAATCTTCCACGACTTTCTTTTGCTCTTCCTCGACAGCCTGAGTTCTGAGCGGCTCCTCCAACGTATGGTCGGGCTGATTTCGGTCCCGCCCGATGCTCCGCGAGGCGAGAGGCTGCTCAGGCTGGTGGACAGGACCCCAACGCTTCAGAAGGTCGGGCAGATCGTGGGCCGAAATCCAGCGGTTCCAGAGGACATGAGGGCCTCTCTGCAGACGCTCGAAAACAGTATCAGGACACTGACGGTTGAACAGGTCACCGAAATCATCCGGGAGGATGTCGGCGAGGCCAAACTGGCCGAATACAAGGTTGAACTCGGCGATCAGGTGCTTGCTGAAGCGAGTGTGGGAGCCGTGATTCGCTGCGATCTGACCTTACCCGGCGAGACGAAACGACGCGAAGCGGTCTGCAAAGTGATCAAACCTTACATCGTCAGGAATCTCACCGAAGAGCTGGAGATCTTGAAAAAGGTTGTCTTCTATTTCGAAGAGCACGGTGACTTCTATCAGTTCGGGAACATGCCGCTCTCCGAGATGTTCGGCCAGATAGCGGATGCGCTGGCTCGCGAGGTCAAGGTTTCAGAGGAACAGGCTCATCTCCGCGAGGCGGGGGCTTTCTATCGTGACGATCCGAACATCAAGATCCCCGAGATCTATCCGATTTCCAGCAAGAACGTGACGTTCATGGAGTTCATCGACGGAGGCAGGATCGCTGACGCCTTCCCGGGTGACAAGAAGGCCCGTGCGGAAATGGCTCGCCGACTGAGCGATGCCCTTTTGTTCGACGTGATCTTTTCTGAGGTAGACGACCCGATCTTTCATGGAGATCCCCACGCAGGTAATGTCTTCTTTCTCAGTGAGTCACCCGACCATCCTTTTCGCATCGCACTTCTGGACTGGGGTCTGCGAGGACGATTGCCGAGGCGTCAACGAAAACAGATCATCCAGTTGCTCCTCGGTTTCCACCTTCAGGACTTTGACCGGATCCGGGACAATGCCTCTGCGCTGATCGACGGCGGGGAGCCGGATGATCCGAAGCAGGTCGATGAGATCCATGACATCGCCCGGAAGGTGCTCCAGAAGCAGAAAGAGAAAAGAGTGTTGGCCAGAACGGGTTCCGTAGAGGCGAAAGACGCCGAGGGCGGTGCGCGGGATCAGGGCTTCCAAGAGATCAACGTGCTCGTCGAGGAACTGGCTTCCGCCGGCTATCCTCTGGACTTCAATCTCGGACTTTTCGTCAAATCGCAGGTGACGATCATCGGGATTCTGAAAGAGTTGGATCCTGAGTTCGATCAGGACAAGCATGTCGGGAAGAAAACCAGAAACCTGATGATGAAGGAGGGCCCCAAGCGCCTCCTGCAGACGATCGGGTTTCCCGAAAACTTCACGAAGCACAACTACAGGAGCATGATTTCCAACGCCGACCTGTGGGCCCTCACGTTGAAGAGATTGAAAGGCGGAGGTTAGCCCGCAGATCCGCCGAAAAAGACGGAATACGGACCGGCGGGCCCAGAGACAACTCAACGGTCGTTACGTGACTTTGAGTCCCGTTCTGCGGGATCTTCCAGGCTGAGAGCAGGGCCGATCTCGCCCGGGTCGTTGTCGTATTCCTCGGGGAACAGGACGACGATCATGCGAAACCGATCTTTCCCCCACTGGGCCTCGTTCAAGAGCCACGAACGGACGAATTCGGCCACCGACCGCCTCGCCTTGTCTCTGACCAGATCCAGGTGCCGGGGGTCATCGGCGTACGACGAGAGAGTCCGGGTGATGCTTTTCTGAAGGTCGTCCAGTTGTTCTTCCGAGTCGAACCTCAGCCAACCCCGATCGACGCGCCGTTCCATTCCATCGGTGTGGATTGCCGGGGGCAGACTGGCCCGCAGCTTCGGCGCCCGAACGATACACGTCTGTCGGTCGACTTCGAGTTGCCAGCGATCGTTCAATCGCACGTGATAACGGAATGTCACAGGTACCTTGATCTCCGTCACGGTCTCGCCGAGGGAGACCCAGTCCCACAGGATTCGTTGTTCGTCACTGCGCTTGAAGGACTCGACGATGTGTGCTGTCGCCACTTCCAGATTTCCGCCGCGGATCGACTTGATCTCCGGTATTGCGGCGACAAAAGTCTCGGTGATTGTGCCCGTCCGGAAACGGTCCGCGATCTTGCCGACCTGTCCCAGCGTATCGTGGACGGCCTCACCGGTCGTGCGAACGGTCCACAGGTAGCCGAACAGCACGACCAGGGCGATTCCGAGAATCGTCAGAGGCCACCGAAGATGCCTCAGGGTCGATCCAGGGGAATCGTGGGGTGGGTCTTGCCGACGGGGCGTTGGGTTCTCGGATCCTCTCAAACTCCCTTCGTTCAAGTCTCGACGGCCTCCGGTGTTGCAGCCTCGAGCGGAAGACCCGCCCGGTTCCAGGCGTTCATTCCGCCCTCCAGGTTCAGAACGTCCTTCACACCGGACCTTTCCAGGACGCTGCCGGCCAGCGTCGAGCGGTATCCGGTCTGGCAGATGAGCGCGATCCGTCGATCCGTCGGCACTTCCTCGAGCCGATCGGGAAGATAGCCGGCCATGATGTGCGTGGCTGTGCCCAGATGGCCGGAAAGCCACTCCTGATCATTTCGGACGTCGACGATGCAGGGTGGGTTCCCTGATCGGAGTAATCCGTAGAGTTCTGCCGGCGTCGCCTGAGCCAGCACGGACTCATCGTTGCCCTCAGCCCGCCAGGCGGTCATCCCGCCCGCCAGGAAGCCGACGGCCCCATCGAGGCCCACCCGAACGAGGCTGCGCACGGCATCTTCGTTCGGCCCATCGCCATCCGCAACGAGCAGGAGCGGGGTATCGTAAGGCACGACCCACGAGGCCCAGGTCGCGAGACTGGTCCCCGCCCCGATTCCGAAGGACCCGGGGATGTGTGACGCTCCAAACGCTTTCTGCCCTCGGATGTCGATCACAAGCGCCCCGTTGTCCATGAGTTCTTCAAACCGCTGGACTTCGATCATTTCGAGTCCGGGAAGGCCGTTCAGAATCGTGGGACCTTCGGAATTCACCCGTTTCATCCGACGGTAGTAGGCGGGAAACGGTGGGCTGGCAGCGATGATCTTCTGTACGAAATCTTCTTCCGACAGCGACGGATCGAGGTAGGGATTTGCCATTCTCTCGAAGCCGAGCGTCGACTGTGGTCGGCCGCTCATCCCGGCGCCGCACATGGACCCTGCTCCGTGCGCCGGGTGGATCTCGAGACCGTCGGGCAGGTCTCGGATCTTCGCTCGCGAGCTTCGATAGAGCTTCCTGGAAAGATCTTCGGTCTCCGCATCGCCGAGCAGATCAGGACGTCCGAGCGAGCCGACAAAAAGGAAGTCACCACTCAGCATCAACATCGGAGTCTCCGACGATCGCGAGCAGTCGTACACAAGGAAGGAAAGATGCTCGGGTGTGTGCCCGGGTGTGTGCAGGGCCTGGAGTCGGACAGATCCGATTTCAATGCTGTCGCCGTCCCGCAAGTCAGAGTGGGGAAACGAAACCTCGAAGTTCTCTCCGACGTCGTAGTCTGACAGACACAGTTGGGCTCCCGTCTGACGCGCGAGTTCCCGAGCACCGGACGCGTAGTCGGCGTGGATATGCGTTTCCAGGACATGTGAAATCCGCACGCGGTGCGACCTGGCGAATTCGACGTACATATCCACGTCGCGGCGCGGATCCACGATAGCGATACGACCGTCTCCAGGACATCCGACGGCATAGGAATAGTGTGCGAGGCCTTTGATTTCAAATCGTTCGAACAGCATCGGATCCTCCCTTCGGGTCTGATTTCGATGAGGCCGCAACAAAGGTGGGCTCAGTCTTTGTTCTCTTTCGAGCCTGAATCTTCTCCAGCGTTCACCGAGCTACTCCCACAGGATGCTTGTCGGTTCTGATCGTCCACAGGCCATGCTCTCGGTTCGACCGTTCGTGATCGCGGCGCAAGCCACGTCGATCCCAGTCTGCCGAGCCTCTTCCCGGGTATTTCCCGTCGCGCTCCTGCAAGCCGTCAGGCCGTTGAACTCGATGCACACTTCGCAGGTGTATTGCTCGAGAGATCGACTCGAAAAGAACAAGTATCCGACGAAAAGCAGACAGATGGCGGCAGTTCCGATAACACGTCGTGACATCTTCTAGATTATAGTCAGAAGTCGGGGAGTCAGGAGGCCGGAGAGTCGGAAAGTCGCTTCAAAAAGCCGAAAGGCCCGAGAGTTCTCGGCCTCGACTGTCCGCCGGACGGATACCCCACTTCCCGGGCCCGCCGATTCTTTCGGCCGGACCTCTCCTCCGGTATCGTGGACCCAGATGTCCCGAAAGCCGAACCGAAGCGAAGATCCTTTCAAGAAGTTCACAGACTTCTACCACCTTTACACTAAAGGGTTGAGGTCAGAGGACGTCCAGCGTCTGATCCGCAAAGAGACGCTCCAGGCGTACAGGTTCCTCAAGTCCGTTCCAAGAGAAGAGGACACCTCAGGCCCCTGGTCGGCTGAGCGGATTCTGAAGGAAGCACGTCATTTCCTGATGGGCTTCATCATGAAGCTGTCGCCCGTGAGGCGAATGATCTTCACGGCGGCTCTCATTTCATTCCTTCTGTCCCTCTACTTTGCGATCTTCTCACCATCGAGCCCGATTCCCTACATTGTCATGACCTTCGTTCTTTTCAACTTCCTCCTCGCGATGGAGCTCGCCGACAAGCTGATGCTCAAGGGGGACCTGCAGATCGCCCGCCAGATCCAGTTCACTCTTCTTCCGGCGGGAAAGTACAGTCGAGAGGGGCTGATCGACATTCGGGCAGGGACGATCCCGGCCAACACCGTCGGCGGAGACTACTACGATGTGCTCGAACTCGAGGAAGACAGGCTGGGGCTCGCGATCGGAGATGTCTCCGGGAAGGGAATTCCGGCGGCCCTGCTGATGGCCTATCTCCAGGCGAGCTTGAGGGCTCTCGTGGGTGAAGAAGAACAACCCCTTTCTGAGTTACTGGCGAAGATCAACCGCCATATCTCTCGGAATACGCCTTCGAACAGCCTGATCACTTTCTTTTATGGCGTCCTCGACTTGAGATCGTTGAAGTTCAACTTCTGCAATGCCGGCCACAATCGCCCTTTCCTGGTACGCCGCGACGGCTGCCTCTTTGAGCTGACCGAGGGAGGGTTGCCGCTCGGAGTCGACATCGGACGTCCCTACGAGGAAGGGTCGATTCAGTTGGAGCCTGAAGACCTGCTGTTTTGTTACACCGATGGAGTGACCGAGGCCGCTGACGAACAAGGGGAGGAGTTCGGTGCCGACCGCCTGGAGCGGCTGGTCCGGGATCGGCGTCGGTCCACGCCCGAAGAAATCTCCGTAGCCGTGGTTCAGAGTGTCAAGAGCTTCGTGCAGGACACGCGTTTTCGGGACGACCTGACGATGTTGATAGCCAGAATCGGGGATCCGAGCCAGCGAGAGATCACGAACTCATGAGGAGGCTGCAACGAGGCTTGCGTGCACCGTGCCCGTTCGCCGACAGGTTGATTACCGCCCGCCGAAAGCCCAAGCTCCAGATTATCGATTGTCGACAGCCGAAGATGAGGAATCTGGTGGTTACTTGACTGGAGGCTCGTCGGCCTCGGTCCATTCGAAAACGAGTTCCGAGAAGGGTGTGTTGGCCAGGGCCTGGAGATCCAAACCCGCTGACGGAAGCGCCAGCGTCGCAATGGTCGATCCACCGCCTGAGAGCCGTGCCTCCTCGGCTACTTCGAGTTTGCCGAGTTCGGCGCCGACCGAATTCTTCACCACCAGCGTTCCATTGAATCCCTCGACCCGATCGCCGGTTCGGTTTTCGACGTAGGCCGTCAGGGTCTTCTCAGGCTGCAGCTCAACCTTGAGAGGTATCAGACTCAACCTGTCGTGTTTGCCTGTCTGGCGTGCCTGAAAGAACCAGTCTTCCAGTTTCTTACGTTCGGACTGGCCGACCTTGATGCAGTGACTTTGCTTCCCCGGAACCAGGTCGATTATGAGGTTGTTTTCGGTGTCGACTCGAAGAAATGCACCGCCGACAGACCTCGCACCAGCAAAGACCCCCACGGCTTTGTGAGCGGGGTGCTCGTACACAGTTGAACGCAGTGCGTAAGCCGCAAGCAATCCATCAAGAGCGTCAATAAAGTCACCGCCGTGAGGCTTGGGAAAATGGTCGTCGGCTACGAACGCCGGTGGCTCAGGCTTTGCGATAATCTCTGGGGCGTCCGGTTCCGTCGGTTCCGACTCTGATTTCTGACAGGACGCCAGAACCAGCGACATCGACAGCATCGTGATCAAAATACGCATTTCATTCTCCTGTCCTGACCATTGATACTCGCGAGAATAGTATCAGGTCGCCACTGGCGAAGCCGCATTGTCTCAGCCGGCACCAATCAGAATTCGGGACGGATAACGGCTAGGCCTGAGAGGACCATCAAATCGTTGTCGAGAGTTGGCTTCGGATGGGCCCTAGAAGCTGTTTCCGGGAGCCTGCTGTTCAGAAGAAGCCCCCCGCACCTCGAAGCGAACAGCGTCCAGGATCAAACCGTCGCTATCCAGGCGTTGCAGCAGATGCGGGCCGTTGGTTGGGGGCCAGTAAAAGACCTTCTCCGCTGAGGCCAGGTGCTCGCCATCGAGCCTCCAGATGCGCCCTCTTCCACCTTGACTGCGAAAGAAGATGCGCTGAAGTTCCTGAGGAATGTCGGGATCAATGGCGAAGATCGTGTTGGCCGTCGGCTCAAGCACGCGATCGAAAGACTCGGAGGAGGGGACTGAGTTCACGACCAGCGGCCGGGTGCCACTCAGAAAGTACTCGGATCGTGCGGTCCCGGTCTGCGCGAACCGCACCCGGGCTTCTTCGACTTCCAACGGCACGAGCGGGGGATGAGAAGGCTCTGAAGCATGCAGTCGGTTCATCACGTCAAGCCAGATCGGAGCCGCTCCGCTGATGCCGCTCACGTTCCACATCGGCCGCCCTGAGAAGTTCCCGACCCAGACCCCGACGGTGTATCGGCTCGAATAGCCGACGCACCAGTTGTCCCGCATGTCCTTGCTTGTCCCAGTCTTGACGGCGCTCCAGAAACGCGTCGAGAGAGGACTCTCCAGGCCGAAAGTCGGACTCCGGCTCTCGCGGTCGGAAAGGATCTGCGAAACGATGTACGCTGCGCCTGAACCGAAAACGCGGTCTTCTTCGGAGAGTCCAGATCGTTGACCGAGATCCGCCTCGAAGTCGGTCCCGTCGGAATCGTCATTCGAAACGGAGCCTTGACCGGCAGCTCTCCTCGCGACAGTGAGAGGACCCCAGACGCCGCCATTGGCCAAAGCACGATAGGCTCCGACAAGATCCCACAGCGTGACGTCGGCAGAGCCCAGGGCGATTGAGGGGCCATAGAATTCCGGCTCGACGAGTGTCCGAAAGCCCAGATCCTCGAGCGTAGAAACGAATCTCTCGACGCCGACCCGCTCAGCGACCTGAACGGCCGGAATGTTGAGAGAAGAAGCCAGAGCGATTCGAGCCGTGACGAGTCCGTGGTAGGCCTTGTCATAGTTCTCGGGCCGGTAGATTCCACCGGAGACAGGCAAGCGGATCTCGGTGTCATCGAGAAGAGACGCTGCCGTGAGGAGTCGTTCGTCGATCGCCTGGGCATAGAGAAATGGCTTCAGGGTCGAGCCCGCCTGCCGCTGCGCAACGACACCGTCCACGTAGCGGGCACTGGACAGGTTCCCCGACCCTCCCACATAAGCCATGACGTTCCCTGTCGGGTTTTCCACGACCAGGACGGCGCCGTCGGCCACATTCAAATCGCGCACGGCGGAGAGGCGTTGATGAAGGATGTCTACTACGAAGGACTGAAGCGTGCGGTCCAGAGTCGTCTCCACCGAACGCAGCCCCTTCTTCAGAGAAGAATGAGACAGAAGACGCCGCGCCAGATGGGGCGCGAGAGCCGTCTGTCGGTCGACCGAGTAGGATCGAGCCAGAGGCCCTGCGATGATTTGTCGGATCTCGTCAAAGTCTCCTCGGCCGAGGTCTCGGGAGAGCCGTAAAGCCCGGGATTCGACAGCGCTCAGACTGAGGTTCGGCGCCGGGATCAACGCTGCCAGGACGAGGGCCTCATCATTGCTCAAACCGTGAGGAGCTTTGTCGAAGAGTCCTCTGGTGGCTGCGGCGACACCCTGCAGTTCGCCGCGAAAGTCCACCAGGTTGAAATACGCTTCCAGAATCTCGTCCTTGGTCCACGTCCGTTCCAAGGCTCGGGCGGCTCGCAGCTGGCGCCATTTCTGGCTGATCGTACGACGTCCGGAGCCAGGCGCAATCTTCGGATCGAGGAGGGAGCCGAGCTGCATCGTGATCGTACTGCCTCCACGCAAGCGGCCCCCACGAACCGCCTGAATCCCGCTTCACAGGAACGCCAGCCAGTCGATGCCTGCGTGACTTCGAAAGCGTTTGTCCTCTGCGTAGACCACGGCTTCGATCAGCGCCGGGGAAATGGTGTCGAGTTCGACCCAGCCCAGACGCCTGATGTTCGGATCGACCCGCAGTTCGTGCAACACTCTTCCAGCGTGGTCGAGAAGGACAGCCTCCGAGCTGACATAAGCCAACCTGACTGTCTTGAAGGAAGGCGGCTCAGGAAGAACCGTCAGACCGATTGTGCTCAGGATGAGAAGAGATCCCACAGCTCCCAAAGCGACCGATCGGCGTCGAAGAGTCCTCATACTTCAAAAGGATTGTATCGAATGACCTTCAGAAGTTCCCGTTGTGGCGGCTGGTTGCTCGAATCGCTAACATGTCTGAGATCGGGCCGACCAGCCCCCGGGAGGCAAATTGAATACCCAGGAAGAGATGATTCGAAGTGCGGTAGAAGCAATCGGTCCGGATGATGCGGACGATTGGAGTATCACTCCCAGTCGGTTTTCCGAGAACGTGGCTTCTCCGGAACTGGCCGGCGCTCTGTCCCACTCTTCGCTGACGGAGACGGCCAGAAGATACGAGAAGCGTGATGCCGAGGCCGTGGAAATCCAGAAGAGTTTCAAGAGCTACTCCCATCGAGCCACCTGGCTTGTTTTCGCAGCGACGACCGCGGCCGCTCTCCTGGCCGGGCTTCAGGGGTTCATCGGTCCGGAAGCAAAAGGGCTGGCCAGGTTGTCTCTCGCGTCATTAGGCTTCTGTTCGTTGCTGGCCGGCGCCTGGGCGGCGATTGTGCTTTACCTCATCGGGAATGAGCAGCTGCTCCAGAGGTGGATGACGGCGCGAGCGGCGGCCGAGTCCGCCCGCCTCGACTATTTCGAAAAGCTGACCAATCGCCTCGCCGCCGGGCCGAGTAACCCTGGACTCCTTCTTCTCGGGCTCGAGTTCTTTCGACGTTATCAGCTTGCTGTACAACTCCGGTACTACGAGGGGAGGGGCCGGCAGCATCGACTCTCCCAGCGGAAGACCTTACGTGTTGGGGCGATTGCCGTCGGACTTCTCTCTCTGGGTTCGGGAGGTCTTGGCGTCGCCGGAGCTTTGGTCGATGAGAAACTCCTCCCACTTGCCGCGCTGGGTATCATCGGGGCTGGCCTGGCGACGGTCGCCAGCCGACGAGAAGAGCTCAACCAGGATGGCCGCAATTCAGAACGGTACGGTCGCACCAGCGACACGCTCAGCCACATCTCTGAACAGCACTCGGACGTTCAGGTCGCCCTCGCCAATGGCGAAGCGGAAGTGCTCTTGAAGTACGTCGGGGCCGTGCACGACCAGCTGTCGCTCGAACATCGTCAATGGCTCTCGGACTCGGACAACGTCAATTCCGCGATCGGACAGCTCCGAAAGGCGTTGGAAGGTCAACGAAAGGACGAGGCGGAGAGTTAGTGCGACGCATCAGTCGAGGTCAGGTCGGGCGTCCGAGGTCCGGCAGGACCCTGCCAATCGCAGGGAGCGGGGTCTCTGCCGGCTAACCACCCGCCACAAGTCGGAGCAGGAACGCGCAGAACAACGCGGCATAGGTCCCGATCAGGTATCCGAAGACCCCGAGGAGCAGGCCCACGGGAGCCATCGCTTTGTAGTACGCCGCAGCAACGATGGGTGCGCTGGCGGCCGCCCCGATGTTCGCCTGGCTCCCCACCGCCACCAGGAACATCGGTGCCCGTATCAACCGCGCAGCCACGAAGAGAACCAGGACGTGAATCAGGATCCAGACCACTCCTGCCAGTGCAAGCTCCGGAGCTTCGACGAGCCCGGCCAGATCGGCTTTGGCCCCGAGCGAGGTCAGAAAGAGGTATAAGGCCGCGTAGCCGAGGGACGAGGCCCCGGCTTCTTCGACCCGTCGTAGTGGAGTGAAGGACAGCAGAAGACCGAGCGTCGAAATGAAGATCACGAGCCAGGTGAACTGAGAGAAGATTGAAGCGAGTGCCGGAACGGATTGCTGGAGCACTGGATCTGTCACCGCGAAGATCCAGTCGGCCATCCGGTCGCACAAGACGGCTCCCAGGAAACCCAGAGCCAGGACCACCGCTATGTCGGTCAGTTGGACTGGCCGCAAGCGACTTTCTTGAAAACTCTCCATGCGCCGATTCAGGTCCTGAATGACACTCGAATCGGCCTTGTTCCAGCGATCGATTCGATGCTGGAAATTCGCAAGAAAAAGAAGCACTCCCATCCAGGTGTAACCCACGGCCGTGTCGACGACGATGATCGGGCCGATGATGTCGTCAGAAGCGCCAACGGATTCCTTGATGGCGGCAAAATTTCCGCCCCCACCGATCCAGCTCCCCGACAGCGCGGCCAGACCTTTCCAGGCGTCATCCGGGAGCCAGGACTGGAAGAGCAGCAATGCGATGGGCCCACCGATGATCACTCCAGCGGTCCCGGCCAACATCATGATCAGAGCCTTGGGCCCGATCCGCATGATCGTCGGCACGTCCGTCGTGATCATCAGAATGAACAGACTGAAAGGGAGCAGCGATTGCCGCATCCAATCGTAGGTCACCGATTCGGTCGGCAGAATCCCGAGAGTGGAGGAGAAGGTCGGCAGATAGTAGATGAAGACGATACTGGGGATGATGCTGAAGAACTTTTTCGACCAACTCTGCTGAGCCGTCCAGAAAACCAGCGCACAGACCCCCGCGCAGTAGGCGAAAACAGCCATCGGCTCGGTTATCATCGGCATGGATGGAGACTAGAGTCGTGAGGCCATCGGGTCAAGGGGGGAGAGGAGGAGGCTGACAGGCAGACAAGCTGAGAAGCTAACATGCTGACAGGGCTGACAGGGCTGACAGGGCAGACAGGCAGACAGGGGGGCAAGCAGACAAGCTAACAAGCAGACAGGCTGACAGGGCTCGGGGGGCGGTTGTACTCTTCGATGAGAATGGTAAGACCTGTTCAGGCTGGGTCGCAGATCCGAGAGCTACGACGTTAAGTGATTTGTGAGCTATCGGAAGTCCGAAATCTACAGAATGGGCTATTCACTGGCGTTGGAAATCGACTGTTTGTGCCGCGCGCTGCCTCGCACAGAACGACACACTCTTGGAGACCAGATCCGCAGATCGAGTCGGTCAATCGTCTCTAACTACGTCGAGGGGTACTGTCGGCAAAGACTGTATCCGAATGACCATCGACGATTCATGGTCTACAGCTTGGGAAGCTGTGACGAGACTAAGTACTGGCTCGAACTGGGACGAGATCTCGGCCACTTCCCAC